>Ga0315288_10000983_pt1 | contig 36200 bp, 62 predicted proteins | sample YL17G11_20_MG_FD_203454 | JGI IMG/M metagenome (GOLD analysis project Ga0315288, IMG submission 203454) | Sediment microbial communities from Yellowstone Lake, YNP, Wyoming, USA - YL17G11_20 | ecosystem: Environmental > Aquatic > Freshwater > Lake > Sediment | place: USA: Wyoming | collected...
ATTCGCCGTGTCGAGCGAGTCCGGGGCCATCGCGAACGGTATCGGCGCACTCGCGCAGCAGCTCGGATTCGTGGACAAGGCTGCGATTGCGGCGCGCAACTCGCTGCTTGAGTTGCAGGCCGCATCTGCCGCTGGCGCTTCGGCGAGAGGTGCCTCCGCTGCCACCGGGGCCACGCTGGTAGCGAACGCGTCGGCGAAGAAGGGATTCACGAAACTGGCCGGCGCCGAGGCAACGGCGAACATCCCGCGCCTGACAAAGGCGCAGTCAGCATTCTCGAAGCTCCTGTCAAACTCGTCAAAGGCAGCGGTCGATTTTGGCCCGAAGCTCCTCAAGCTTGGAGTAGTTGTCGGAGTCGTCGTCTCGGCAGTAGAAGCTGCGGTCGGGATCTTCCGGGGATTCAAGAAGGGACTCGACGAGACGCTGGAGTCGAGCGATGATTCTCGCCGCGGATTCGCGTTCCTTGCAACCGCAGCGAAGAAGACGTTCAGCGTCCTCAAGGCAGCACTGAAGGTCATCCTCGATATCTTCGGGCAGATGGCTGACACGATCGAGCTCGTCGGAGTGTTGTTCGGGCGCACGTTCGGTCACGCGCTCGGGACCGTCACGAAGTTCGCTGACGCATTCGTGAAGCTGTTCAACGGTGACATCAAGGGAGCGCTCGGAGATTTCGGGCAGGCGGTGGCAGACCTCGTCATCAATCCGGTTCGAGACGCGACGCTGTTCCTGTTCGAGTCAATCGAGAGCGCCCTCGACAAGGCATCGAAGATCCCTGGTATCGGATCAAAGTTCAAGGATGACAAGAAAGCCGTCAGCGACATCGTTGACGGACTCAAGGACGTCAACACCGAAGTAGAGAATGTCGGGAAGTCGGTCGTCGTCACCGGCAATGCTTCGAACAACATGTTCAGCAAGTTCAACGACCATGTGAAGGAGACGATCGATAACACGAAGTCGCTCGTCACCGAGCAGCAGAACTACGCGAACTCGATCAGAGACACGACGTTCGCGACCGCGTTCCAGAAGATCACGTCTGGAGCAGAAGAGTCAACGCAGTCGCAGATCGACTTCTACAAGAAGCTGCTCGACGGATCCGCGCGCGCCGAGAAGCAGATCAAGTTCCTCGGACTGTCGCGCGCGGAAGTTCAGCGGAAGCTCTACCTGTCCGAGCAGGACCAGGTGAAGAAGCTGACGACTGGGCCGCTCGCCGAGCTGCAGAAGGCGTACAAGGCTCTCGCGCTCAACGGAAACATCACGCCCAGGTTCAATCGAGCGTCGCTGAACACGATCAACGCGAACATCCGGGCGTTCCAGCAGGAGAAGCGCGACATCCGAGCGCTCGGCCTGCCGAAGGATCAGGAGAAGAAGCTCATCTCGCAGGCGAACGCGGCCATCGCGAAGATGCGCGCGCTCGTCGAGAAGCGTCCGGTCATCGTCAGGTTCAAGATCGCTGGCGATACGGTTCGCGGATTCTCCGACAAGAAGCAACTCGTCCGCGCCTTCCTTGGAACCGACGACGTTCCCGGCGCGCTGCGCAAGGCGCTCGATGATCCGCGCCTCGTCAAGCAGCTCTCCGACAGCCAGCGGGCAATCCTCCAGAATGCGAGGGCGCAGGCGGAGGCGCAGGGCGCCGGAGGGAACAAGGACTTCATCCTCACGAACATCGCTGACCAGCTCCGCGAGGCAACGGCATCGAAGTCCGACAAGCTCCGAATCAAGAAGACCGCATTCGGACTCGGGCAGGACGTCGCTACCGGACTCGCTGATGGTGCTGCAACGACGAGTCCGATCGTTCGACAGGCAGCGGTGCAGAACGCGAACGCGTACCTGTTCGGCCTGAACAGCGTCTTCGAGTTCGGATCGCCATCGAAGAAGACAATCGAGCTCGGACGCGACGTTGACCAGGGCCTCGCTGATGGTATCAACGCGTTCGCGATCCTGCCGATGACAGCGGCATTCAATGCGGGCCGCAAGGTCATGCACATGTACGCGCTGGGCATCACCGTCGGCACAGCAGAAGTCGTCGCAGCGACTCTGCACGTTGTCACGGCGGCCTCAAACGTCCTCTCAAATGTCGGATACGCGACTGCTCTCGCTGCCGGCATTCGATACATGGACGGATTCAAGAGCGGCATCATGTCCGGCTTCGGAACGCCCAAGGACAAGGGCAGCGTCGCATGGTACTTGAACGTCTTCATCCCCGAATGGATCAGGAACAACAAGGGACCAATCGCGTACGACGCGACGATCCTCGTGCCTGCAGGCGAAGCGGTCATGCAGGGATTCGGACGCGGCCTGCGAAGCGGGTTCTCGCAGATCCAGAGCTTCGTCAAGGATGTCGGACCATCGCTTTCCGAGTTCATCAGCACCGATGCATTCAGCGGTCGCACGGCTACCGTCATGGCAGACATCGCGGTCGGCAAGACGCCTGATATCGACGGCGTTTTCGGTGACATCCGGGAGCAGATGGCTGCCGCGGCATTCTTCGGCGGCGGGGGAATCTCCGACCCGCGCCTCATGTCCCTGCACAAGACGCTTTCGCTCGCCGACACAGCGCAGATGGCGGACACGCTCGCGAAGACGTTCGGGCTTTCCGTCACCGCACTCAAGTACGACCACAACAAGTACACGGCGAGCGGAAACATCAGCGACCACTACGAGGGCGTCGCGGCCGACCTCTCGAACAGCAGTGGTGGTGGAGACGACCCGAATAGCAACACGCCGCAGATGGGCGCTCTCGCAGCAGCTATTAAGCCGCTGTTCGGATCGATCTTCAAGCAGATCATCTACCAGAACAAGGACATCAATCAGGGATTCCATGTCGGCGGCCATCAAAACCACGTGCACGCCGCGTGGCTCAAGGGTGAAGGATTCGATCTGCTCAGCGGCAAGAAGGGCGAGCCTGCCGGGTTCGACTTCCCTGACGCTCCCGCCGATGTGGACGCCGCCATCGCGTACGCTGCAGCGAAGACCAAGCTAGACCCGCTCCTCATCGCCGCGGTCATGAAGCAGGAGTCCGGGTTCCGCAAGAACGTCGTCTCGTTTGATGGCGGCTACGGACTCATGCAGCTCACCTCGCAGAGCCTCGTGGACGCCGCCGATCGCATCGGCGGACGCTTCGATCCGAAGGCGAACGCGCTCATCGGATCGAAGTACCTGGCCGACTTGATCAGCCAGCTCGGATCCGTACCGCTCGGCCTATCCGCCTACAACTCCGGTCCCGCTGGTGGAGAACAGTCCGGTAGCGTCGATGTTCCCCAGTACGTCTCCTCCGTGCTCGGGTTCCTCAACGAGTTCAAGAAGAAGTTCGGTGGCGCTCGCGAGCACGGCGGTCCAGTCAACGCGAATGTCCCCTACCTCGTTGGCGAGAAGGGCCCCGAGCTCATGATGCCGCGCACGAAAGGGACGATCGTCAACGCGCGCGACACCGCGGCTATGATGAGCACACCGATGGGCCGAACCTACAACGACAATCGCCAGATCACGCTGCAGACGAATGCGACGCAGCCTGCTGCGATCATCGGATACCTCAAGGCGCATACGAGTGATGACCTCGCCGGGATGGCCTGGCTGTGAGTAGCATCAACTCCTACGCGTGCTTCGGATGCGTCGAGTTTGCGCATAACGCGCGCACGTACGCCTACTACAGGTGGGCGTGCACGACGGGTCGGTTCCAGGAGTGCACGCCGCCGAACCACATTATGCAGACGCTCACGTGCTCGTGCAGCGACGATGACCCAGAAAACCCGTTCGTCGATCCGATCACCGATGATGTCTGCTGGTACGATCCGCTGATTCCCGAGTCTGCAGATTTCCTCGGAGTCATCATCGAGTCGATCAGTGGGATCCGCACGAGCACGTTCACGCGTGAGGTGACGACTGGTATCGCTGGCGGGTCGATTCTGGGCCAGCCGTACACGATCGGCAAGGAGCTGCAGTTCACGGTCTACATCATCGCCACAAGCTGCGCGGGGATGGACTACGGCTTCGAGTTCATGCGGCGCCAGCTCGAGGACGCGTCGAACTGCCCGAAGGCCGGGTCATCGTGCGCGTCGTGCCAGGGGCAGGTGCTTACCGTGCGCGTGCACTGCACCGACGAGCCCACGCTGGACGACGGCTTGCACACGTTCCAGTCGGCGGGCACGGTCGATGGCTTCTCGATGATCGAGGGCGAGTACCCGCTCGGACAGCAGTGCTGCTGTACGATGCGCAAGGCGACGTTCACGATCCAGACGGAGAGCTCGGCCTCGTACTCGACGCTGCCGATCACGACGGACACTGTGTACGCGTCCGATGCCTTCGGCGCCCTCATGAACTGCAACACGAGTCCGAAGACGCAGTGCTGTCCTGTCTGCGCCGCGACGTGCGACCCGTGCACGACGGATCCCGGTTGCGACTGCATGCCGCCGTACATCCTCGAACCTGCGAGGATCGGAGTCGACGCGCCATGCTTCTCGTGCATCCCGTGCAGGTGCATCGGGGCGATACCGATCGGGAACGTTCCGAGCGGCTACGAGACGGCGCTGCGCCTCACGCTGTTCGCTGGCATCGACCCGCTGAACACGCCGTTCTCGACGTTCGGGATGCGCAACACGATCGTACGCATATTCGAGAATCCTCGCGGTCTTCCGGCGCCGACTGACGAGGCATCGTACGACGCGCTCATCGAAGCGTACGCGCCGTGCGCTGAGATCGGTATCTCATGGATGCCGGCAGGCTCCGAGCTCGTCATCGATGGCACGAGCGGGAAGACCTGGCTGAAGTGTAATGGTGAATGTGTTGACCATTCTGGCCGCGTAAGTGTGATTAGTGGTTCAATTCAGCCCCTCACGACGCGTTGCACCGACCTTATCGCCGTTGTCGAATGGGACTGCATCAACTCGCAGGACAATGCCGTGCTCCCCGCATGGGCGTCTTCGATGACCGTTGACACATATCTCGGATTCAAGCTGTGACGGCGCCCTGCCAGCTCGGGGACTACAATGTTCACCTGATCAAGAACGGCTTGCCGCTCTCCGCTGGGCGCGCGACGCTCGAGCGCATCCAGTACGGCCGCGCGATCGATGTTGCTTCGACGGCATCCGTGAACTTCGCGACGGCTGGATCGGATTGCTGCGGGCAGCTCGGCGCGGTCGATCACTGGAACACCGACCTCGTGATCGCAGAAGGACAAGACGAACTCTGGCGCGGCCCCGTGCGCAAGATCGCGTATCGCCGCGGGCGCGTCGTCATCGATGCAGTTGATGTGATCGGATGGCTGGCGAAACGCGTCATCCCGATCGACGTATCGTTCACGAGTGTCGATGTCACCGACATATTCGCAGCCATCTACGACGCGTCTGTCGGATACGTGGACTCCCCCGTCTACGAGATCATCAAGTACCCGAGCGGAGTCGCGGAGACTCGCAGCGTCAAGGCATCCGAGTACAAGATGGCGCAGAGCGAGATATCGCAGATGCTCGACTCGGGACTCGACATCACGACGTTCGGCCGCTACATCATTGCCGGAATGCCCGCGTTCGAGCCGATCAAGATGACCGATCTCGACGTGCAGGGCGACATCGAAGTCGTGAAGGACGGTGACGAGTTCGCGAACGGCGTCATCACCGACGCGAACACGCAGATCGTCTCCCTGTACCCGCCAGCGCCGCAGATTGGCACGAACGGATACCCGCTCGTGCAGGCCAGGCTCTACGATCCCGGCCTCGAGGACCAGCAGTCTGCCGACAACGCCGCGAAGGCGCGGTACGACTTCTCCAGCAACGGTATTCGCCGAGTACGCTCGAATGGCGGCTTGATCCTGCTGCCGACAGCGAAGGTCGATCAACGGCGCGTCATCGCGGGGCAGCTCGTCAACTTCAAGGCGACGCAGACGTGCTACTCCGCAGAGGAGACGCTGCGCATCGGATCGCTCGCTGTCGTCGTGGAGCGGGGCACGGAGATGACTACGATCGACTTGCAGCCGATCGGCGCCGTGCAGGGACTCGATACGATCCAGTGATATAACACTGGTAGGTAGAATATGCCCCCTAGAATCCCCGAAACCACGAACTACGCAGACGTTTTGCGCAACATCCTGAAACGTCTGACAAGGGTGGAGCAGGCGATTCGGACGGGTGCTCTGCCTGTTGGATACGAGTTCTCGACTGACGGCTCGGGAAACATCGTCATCACGCGTATCAGTGACGGCGCAACAGGAACGGTAGTGCTCACGTGATCGACATCCTCGTACAGCGCAACATCGCAGGGCACAGGCGCGGCGAGGTCGTGAGGGTGCATTCCGACGATCCAAGGTACGCAGCGCACCTCTCTGCTGGAAATGTGATCGAGCTCGCTCCCGCGGTCGATGACGTTGCCGACGCCGTGCTCTCAGATGCTCCTGCGCCGACCGGTTCCCCGTGGATTCATCCGGACGAGGACTACGACGACGCTCCGCTCCACGACAGCGGCGACGAGGATCTTGAAGACTGATGTGTGGATGCCGATCAGGATCAGCTCCGGCGCCGATCGCTCCATCTGGAGCCAGGTCAAGCATCCCCGGACTCTCGGCCAGCAGCCCCGTCGTGATCGGAAATCCGATCGACGGCGAGGAGCCGATCCGCATTCGCGTCGTCATGGAGCTCGACGGCCTGCGCCCCATGCAGTCAGCATGGGTAGTTGGCGACGGCGTTGACGAAGCAATCAACGACGGCTCGATCATCCTGCTCGGCGCGCAGCCGCAACTCGGACGACTCTGGCGCGTCGGACAGCACACGTATCACGACAAGTCGATCGCTGAGCGGGTAGCCGCGCAGACTGGTCAGACGATGGTGGAGGTCGCCTGATGGCTGCTCGATGTTTCGTAGATAGCTGCGGTGTTGCGTGGAGCGAGGTCGTCACCGGCAGCGGTCCCGGATTCCAGGCTGATACCGTCCTCGATCCCGACGGAGGGATAATCTGCACTGAAGACCTGGGACTCGGAGTCAGTCTCCTCGATGCGACGCCGGAAGCAATCGTTCCCGGTCGCGAGTGCGCGAACATCCTCCGCAAGGATGCCGCGGGAGCGCTCCATGCGATCGTCCCGAACTCGCTGATCACGACTGTCACGCCCGGCATCCTGCGCAGCATCCCGAACAACGGGTCCGCGTCCGGCACGAGCCAGACAACGGTGATCACGAACACGACCGGATGCGCGGCGCTGCTCATCCTGCGCGGCCAGTTCCAGGTCAACTGGGAGGTCAATGATACGGTCGGAGGGCCAGCCCCAGCGGTCAACGTCGACTACAACGCGCTGCTCCAGATGTCGCTCATCTTCAACGGCACGCCGGTCGATGTCCAGTACGGATCATACGGGGGCCGTAAGCCGGTAGCCGGCACCTGCTACATGAAGGACTGGCGAGACATCTCCTACATGCAGGCGATGCCTGCCGGTCAGGCGATCACGATCACCGATTCTGTCGTGCACGACCTCACCGACATCGGTATTCGTCGCAACTGGGCTGCGAACATCGCAACGAACCCGCCGAACTTCCAGACCGGCTACCGAGTCGTGCTGACCGCGGACATCCTCCCGATCGGCGCGATCTGATATGCCGTGCGGCTGCCAAAACGCCTGCGGCTGCGTCATCCTCGGAGATGGCGTCACCACGACCGCTGTCACCGTCGGAGACACGACTACTGTCAGCGCCGTCCAGACGTTCCTCGGAGTCCTGAGCACGCCGTGCATCGCGCTGAGCGTCGCCGCGGGCATCGTGAGCGCGGCGCTCGTGCTCGACCCGACGACTCAGAGCATCGTCTTCTCGTGCGGCGCGACCGGCCTGATCGCGAACCTGAAGATCGACGGCACAGCGACCGCTGTGATTCACAGCGTCTCGAACGCTGGACTCTCCTCGATCCTGCGCCTCGACCCTGCATCGAGCGCGCCTGTATCGCAGAGCGCCGCTGGACTCAAGGTGGACTGCTGCCCCGCAGGTCCTCCGGCGATTTCCGACACTGCTACGGTCGATCTCTCGATCCCGCTCGGAATCCTCAACGCGGTCGTCATCCCGAACACGACAGCCGGCATCGAGAACCAAGCGCTCGGCGTGTCGATCAAACTTGAGGGTGATCCGGCAGCGATTGTGCCACTCGCTGCTGCGAACATCGCACGCTTCACTACGGCCGGCGACCTGACTGTTCATCGCAACGACGCTGCAGGAGCGGCGGGCATCGACGTTCGAGTGGTGTCAGATGGTTCGGCTGTATTCTTGAGCGCAGGCGCAGTTGGCGCTTTCGGTGGAACGTCGTTGACGCTGCTCGTGACGAACACCGACGTTGTACCGCTATACGTCAACCTGCAAGGAATCGGAATCATACAGGCGTCCGCGCTCGCACCGAACCCGGACCAAATCGGCGTGAACATGCTCCTTGAAATCAGTGGCGGTACAGGGCTGTCGATTGGCGGACGCGCCGAGCACGCGATCACTGATGACGCACAACTGGCTGCCGGATTCTTGATGCACTGGCGTGGCGACTTGTCAAAGTGGGCGCTTCTAGACCCCGGCGAGAACGTCACATTCGTGGCCCGCACGCAAGTGCTCCAACCAATCATCAACTACACTACCGGCGTTCCCGGCCCGTCATTCTTCCAGTTCATCAACCCGACACTCGCGGCGTACCCGGTACGCACTGGAGGATGGAGCGTATGACGATCGTATCGACCTACTACATCAACCCCGACGGGTCGGTTGCGTTCACTCACGAGGATTCCGAGGCTGGATACGCCGAGACTGGCGGAGAAGTTGCGGTCGATGCTGTCGAATCTACGCTTGCCGAATACGATGCGCGTATCGTAGAGATCGGCGACGAGGCTGACGTATACGTCGCGGAGGTGGTCGCCGACGCAGCGGTTGTGCAGGCTGCTGCAGACGCGGCTCGCGCAACCGTGCTCGCCGCGCTCGCAACGGCATCAGGATTGACAGTCGAAGAGATCGAGGCGGCACTAGGATGAAGACCCCAGACGTGACGAAGGTACAGGGCGGCGCCGCAGGCGTGTTCGTGGCGATTGCGCTCGCAGCTCCGCAGGCGGGATACGATGGTGGACACCTGGACATGCTCGTTGCAGCATCGGCGGTAGTCGCGATTGCAGCGATCATTGCAGACGCGATGATTCGCAGGGGCAGGGCTGCTGTGCTCGTAGTAGATGATGGCGAAGACGCCGAACTGCACATGCTGCACGGCGACGACACGGAAGAGGAGTGACATGAAGCGCAAGTACGGAGTGAACGGGACTATCGGGCCAGCGTTCAGGTTCACGTGGGCAGAGACGACGTGCACCGATGGCACGAAGATTCCGACTGCGTACCGCAGCCGCGCCGTGAAGAGCGGTCGCGCTTTGAACAAGCTCCGCAAGCGCGTCGCAAAGCGGTACGGAGTGAAGTTCACCGACGTCAGCATCAACGTCAACTCGTGGTACCGCTCGCCTGCATACAACAAGAAGATCGGTGGCGCGACGTTCTCGCAGCACGTCGAAGGCCGCGCGACTGACGTCACGGTGCACGTCAATGGTCACGGCAAGGTGCATCCCGGCCGCGTCGCTGAGATCGCCGCGCAGGTACCCGAGTTCGCGAGTGGTGGTATCGGCTGGTACGACGAGAAGCACGGATCGTTCACGCATGTGGACACCAGGCCGAACGGACCTGCGCGCTGGATCAACAAGGGTTGAGCCGCAAGTCATCCGGGCGGGTCCGCAAGCCTTACCAGAAGATTCCTGTAGTAAAGGATCGTGATCTGCGCAGGGACGCGCCGGAAGGTGAGGCGTATGGCGTGGTGGATGACCGAACACGAGTTTCTGGCAGCGATCGACCTGCATGGGAACCCGTCAGCAGCAGCGAGGATGCTCGGCGGGATCAAGGAGCGCCGCGCGCGGGAGATCGCGAAGATCCTGGACGTGACGGGCAACTTTCCTGCAAGCTCTGCGTCGTCTTCGGACGACACGATCGATGCCCGTGCCAGCGCGGAGATCACTGACACGACCGCAGTCCTGATCTCCGCCGCGAACCCGCGCGGCACCGACATGCTCACGCCGGAGGAGATGCTGCTTGAGCGCGGCCTGGATCCGGACGAGTGGGATTTCAAGGTGAGCGCCACGAGCTACGACGCGCTCGCTGGCGACGGGAAGATAACGACGCTGCACCGCATCCGCGTCGATGCCGTGCGGCGCCCAGAGGCGCTCGTCCCGATCTTCTTCTCGTCGGACTGGCGCCCCCAGAAGCCGCGCCGTGCGCGAAGGCCGAAGCAGAAGCCTCGCGTCGTCCCGCACTTCCCCGACCCGCACTTCCCCATGCACGAGCCGGCGCTCTACGAAGCGTCGCTCGCATGGCTCGACGAGTTCAATCCGGACGAGCTCGTCCTGCTCGGCGACCTGTCGGACGCGTCACCGTTCAAGCGTCACCGCAAGAACCCTCGCACCGACGTCACTGTGCCGCAGCACGTCGGAGGAACGTACGAGGGACTCGCGGGATGGCGCGGCGCCGCGCCGAACACGAAGATCCGCGCGCTGCGTGGCAACCATGATGCGTGGATGGCGGCCCGCGTGCTCGAGATGTTCCCAGCGTTCGCCGAGCTCGTGCGGCCAGGTGAGGACATGCCCCTCCTGTCGATGCGCAGCGTGCTGAACCTCGACTCGCTACACATCGAGACGATCGAGTCGAGCGGCGAGTACCACGATGAGGTGTTCGAGATATTCCCTGATCTCGTCGCGATGCACGGCGTCAAGGCTGGCGTCAACGGCGCCGTGAAGGAGTTCGACGCGTGGGAAGCGACGTCGATCATCCAGGGGCACGCGCACAAACTGCAGATCACCGCGATCTGCAAGCGGCTCGCCAGGGGCGGGTCGACGCAGCGGTACGCGATTAACGGCGGCACGATGGGGCGCAGGGATCTCGGCTACGACCACAAGCACGACGTGGCGCAGGGCTGGGTCGTGTTCGTGCAGCACGCGTGCGGATCGTGGATCCCCGAGCTCGTCACCTTCGACCCGCAGACGGAAACGACGATGTTCCGCGAGTGGATCTACAAGCCGTGACCCGCCTCAGCGGCTGATCGCTCGGAAGAACGCGATCACGAGCAGCAGGAAGACGAGGATCCAGATGATCTGGGGGATGCCGTTCATCGCCAGTCCTTCGGGACGAGCAGCGGCTCATCGATCGGGAGCGTCACGACTGGAGGCTCTGTCGGCTCAACCGGCAGTGTGATCGGATCGGTGAGCCATGGCGGCACCACACCGCCATTGCCGTTGCTTGGTACTGGAACTGGTGCTACTGGTGAAATCAACATGCCCGCACACTACCACACTACGATCGGACGCGCCAACGAACATTCACCTTCTTCGCGCTCGTAGCGATATTTGTACAGCGCGTGAGCTTGTCTGATCCAACTTTTACGATCCTCGTGCATCGCCACTTCTTCGGCGCCTTGCCGTTGCGCCGCACGAAGCGCGCGACATTGCGCGCAGTGATGCACTCCACGTCTGCGGACGAGATGATCGCGCCCGGCAGCGTGCACTCGACTACTCCATCTCCGTCAGTGTCCACGAGCGGACCCGGCGCCACGTATCCTGGCCAGCAGATCGGGATGATCTCTGCGGGCGCGGTTGGTAGCGGCGCGGGAGCTCCGGAGGCATCGTGCGTCTCGTAGCTCGAGCACTGCGGCGTGTTCGCGCTCGGGTCGCTCAGCGCGCTGATCGAGTTGGCGGACTTCTGCGTCTCGAGGCCATCGAGTGCACGGAACGTGGCGATCGTACCCATCGAGTACGGGCGATCGGTCCTGTACTTGTGGTAGAGCGACCACTGGTGCGTCACGAAGTAGCCGCTCACCGGCACGCACGGCGCGTATCCGTACGGCTGCGCGGGCGGGTAGAAGATCGTGCCGCAGCCGAGCGTGGACGTCTGTCCCTGCTGATTCGTGTCGATGCGCCGATACCATCCTCCTGCGAGCTGCAGGTTGCCGATCTGGTCGACCTGAAACGACTCCGTGTGGACCTCGCCTGCGCTCCGCGTGTAGCAGACTCCCCACGCGCACCACTGCTTCGGCGCCGCGAACGAGCCGCTACCCGGCTGCGTGCACTGCGAGCCGGTCATCGGAAAACAGCCGGGCGGCGCCGGCATCGCTGCCCCGGCGCCAGGTGCAATCGCGAGCAGGGCAATGATCGGGAGTAGCCAGAGAGTCCGCATACCTCACGTATCGGCAGATCAGCGCTCGAGCTTGAACGATTCGTGCCGAGCCTTGACCGCCTGCCACGCCCACCGGACGAGCTGTCGCTGCGCGCCGGGCACGTCGAAGCAGTAGCTATCGAACTGGACGAGATCGTTCATCAACACCTTCATGTCGCTCACCTCGATCGGCGGGCAGATCACGATCACCGGACGATCCTCGCTCACCGAGAACGCCGCGAGCGCCGTCTTGCAGCGCTCGACCGCGAATCCTGCGACGCCAAGCGCCGACGACGCGGTGTAAACGAGCTCGACGTTCGTTCCGAGCACGATCACTCGACGGTGGCGCATCCCGAACTCGTTGAAGCTACGTTGGTCGCGCGCGAACTCGACGTCCTCCTGCGACAGCATCATTCCCGTGCGCCTGTCCGCGCGCGTCGACTCGTAGTTCATGACGCCGATCTGGCCGCTCCTGACCATTCCCCGCACCGACGCGACGCTGCAGCCGATGATCTTCGACGCCTCTGTGATCGTCACCTGGCGGTAGTCAAGTGCCATGGTAGTAGGCGAGATCGGTCTGGCTCGCGAGGAACGTGGCGAGCGCGTCGATCGATTCACGGCGCATGTTCTTCTCGGACTCCGGATTGCCGTCCATGAATCGCATGACGAGCTGATCGATGAACTCACGTGTCACGAGCTCGCGCGTACCATCGGCCCAGTCGTACCCGTTGATCATCTCGAGCGGCTTCTCGACGGCGATCACTGCGTGCGCGATGTAATCGACGAGATTGTCGGCAACGTCGTGGAGTAGCGGCCCCTGCTGGCACGCCTCGTGCACGCGCTTGAGCTGGATGCTCGGCTGCGGCTTGTCGAAGCGACCCGGATCCTGCAGCTTCTCGAACTTCGTCTTCAGGTCCATCAGATCACCCTTCTGAGCGGTTGGCATGTGTGTATGGACACGATGAACACGTGGAACGCGAGCGCGCGGTCGCGTCCATCCTGCGTCGTGAGGTCGAGCGCGGGCAACTGGCCCTTGATCAGGTTGCACGGGTAGCTGTGCGCGAGCGCCATGTTGTCGAGCCGGTTCGCGCCGCCGAGTATGAGCGGCTGGATGTGGTCCCACGTCGCGTCCGTCGGCTTGACTGGCACGTCACTCTCGCCGCCGTGCTGCGTCATCGGCTCGTGGCAGATGTAGCAGAGTCCGCCCTGCTCAGCGTAGATGCGATCCTTCGTGCTGCGCGCGAGGCGCACGTTCGGGCGCTTGTATCCATCCTTCGGCTTCTTCACGCCGTGGTACAGGCGATCGATGCCGAGCCAGCGCTCCCACCATGTATGCGAGCGCACCTTCCTCACTGGCATACCCATGGTTGCGGCCCGCGCGCGTTGTAGAGCTTGAGCGCCGACTTCACCTGCGTCGTCGCGGGGTCGCCCGCGATGTACCATCCGTAGGAGTGGCGCTCGGGGGCGCCGAGCTGGAAGATGCCGACGTGACCGCTCGAGTTCGATGACCAACGGCCGAGCCCATGCGCGCGCGCGTACTCGTTCGATACGGATGCCGTCGACTCGCACTCTGCGACGCGCTTCGCCCACGGGATCGATGATGCTGGCCACCAGCAGTCGATCGCTGCGAACGGAGTCAGGTCGAGGCGCTTGCACCAGTGTGCCGATGCATGCTTGATGCGCAGGCGATTGCAGTTGGAGAGCTGCGATTGGCGCGACTGCGGTGTCGGCCAGAGGGATGCTGTGCGAGCGCAGTCGGGCGCGGTGACGGTGTGCGCCTCCGCGGGCGGCGCGAGCGCTGTTGCGAGGACGATCAGCACGAGGACCGTGAGCGAGAACGCTCCAGCGATGATGATGTCTTTCGGGTTCAGTTTCATCGTCGCATCATGCCTTCGCGTCCGGACGCAGGTCGGTCCAGCCGTCGGGAAATCCTTGCAGCCATTCCACGAAACCCGGATTTAGTCCGCCCTTCGGACGATTCTCGCGCGTGTATCCCTCGAGCTTCGCCATCTCAACGGTCACGTCCGGCGTGTTGCGATCCCACATCGCTGGCGGCGCCGTCGAGTTCTTCGACGCGTTTACTGCCGGCGTGGGTAGCAGGCGCTGCGAGGTCGGTGAATCCGTCGGGGAACTGCATGAGCCACTCGACGAATCTCGGGTTGAGCCCCCCCCACCCGTCGCCTTCACCTGGTCATTGCCATTGCGATCCGTCTCGGCGTTCACGCGTCCCACGGCGCTGCCCGTGCGGATGATCTTCGTGAGCGATCCGCTCGGATCCTTCGATCCATCGGTGGCGAGGGGCGTGGGAAGGAGTTTCGCTGCGGTACGCAGGTTCATGCCGCCCTTCGTGGCGTGACCCGGGCCCCCCGTCGCGTCGCTGCCCGTGGGCGTGGGTAGTAGTGTCGCAAGCAGGCGCGGCTGATCGACCTTCGAGAGTACCTGCAGCGACGTGATCGACTTGCGTCCCATGCGGTCCTTCATCGCCATGTGTGCCTCGGGCGTCTTCCCATCATCGCGCGCTACGGGAGTCGGCCACATGCCATCGATGCCATCAGGACGAGGCCGCAGCGACTCGGCCATGTTCTCGAGCGCCCGCGCCTTCGCGAACCTCTGCGGCGCAGACCTGACGCGTCCGACGACATGACCGTTCGTCATCCTGCCCGCGCGCGGGAGCTTGTCGCCAGCGATCGGCGGCAAGATACCAAATATCGCCGCCTTTGCGTACTTCGGGACGCCATTCCTATCCAGATCATCCGAAGACATGTCGTGGGTAAAGACGTCGCCGCGCTGATAGGCCCAGTTTGGATCGCTCTCCAGCCGCTCCTTCAAGATCCCCGCAACATGCTCCGCGACGGCAGGAACCACTGCATTCCCCAAGCAGCGCAGCCGCGCGACGCGCTGCTCCACGCCGACAGCGAGGCGCGGCACGCCCGCGCGCTCCTCGAGCCAGTCCTCGCTCAGCGCAGGCTCGGGCCAGGTGCCGTGCAGCGCCGTTCCCTGCGGCCACGCGATGATGAACATGCGCTCACGTAGATGCGGTGCGCCTACGGATGCGGCGCTGATCACGTCCCATTCCGCGTCGTAGCCGAGTCGGTACAGGTCGGTGAGCACGATGTCGAGGCCGCGACTCGCGAGAGCTGCGACGTTCTCAATCAGCACGCCGCGCGGCTTGATCGCATCGATCGCGTCAGCGTAGTAGGACCAGAGGCCGGAGCGAGCGCCTGCTGCGACGCCGCCGCCCTTGCCTGCGAGTGAAATATCTTGACATGGAAATCCGCCTGCGATCACGTCGATTCCTTCGAGTGAAGCGAGGTCGATCGTCGTGATGTCCCCGAGGTTCGGCACACCCGGCCACCGCGCCGCGAGAACCTCTGCTGCGTACTGGCGCTTCTGCTTTGGATCGTACTCGGAGAACGCTACGGCCTCGAAGCCGGCGCGTTCCATGCCGATCTCGATCCCTCCGACTCCAGAAAATAGCGACAGTACCCTCATGCGTGACTCCCGTCAGTCCCGTACATCCATGTAAGTTTCTCGTCACGAGATACATCAAGCATCGACTGCTGCTCGCCAACCATCCGGCACGACTCGTCGAGGACGACGCGGATGATGCCCATACTCGTCGGGCCAGTATCAACCGAGACGATGCACACCTTCTCGCCGCCGATATTCGTGACGCGCCGCTCGCGCCGCACCTGCCCCTGGCCACCCTGCTCAATGATGCGCTCCGGCTCGACCGCATGCGCGTGCCTGACGCCGCCAGCGCTCTGCATCGAACGCTTCACCTCGGGAACGACGCGCCGCGTGAACGAGATATAGTCACCCTTCTTTGGACTGATCATCGTCCCAGTTCCTCCCCGGATACGGCCCACTCGTGACCGCGTGCTTCGCGCCGGGATACGCCATCAGCTCGTCATGGAGCGACTCGATGTTGTACGACTCCTCGCGGATGTCAGTCGTGTCGATCGTCTTCGTCTTCACGACGCCGCCAGCATGGTTGTAGGCGATGACGCGGTGGTATTGGGGAGGGCGGGTCATTCGAACTCCATCATCTTGTATGCGTCCATGACGAGCGGGCCGAATACCCATCCGAAATGACCGTATCGGGGGAAGGCGACGCCTATACACCACTTGCTCCAGTTGAGTGTGATCTGGTATCGCACACCTCGAAGCTCACAGATGCACCAGTGACGATTACGCCAAATACTAGGATTCTCGCCCATCAGACCACCACCTCCGTACCAACATCCACGCCCGCCGCCGCGAGCGCCTCGTGGAACACCTGGATCGCCGTCTCCGCCATGAGCATGTCCCGCGTCTTGTCGCGTGCGATGTTGCCCTGCGTGAGGCGGTACGCTTCTTCGGCGAGTTCATCGAACTCGGCTCGGGGCCACCACTTCTCTGCCTGCGCGCGGCCCAGGGCGTGTGCCTCGGCGCGCAGGCAGGCGTAGTCGGCTCGCTTCACTGAATCGAGCGCCTCGTCGGACGGAAGATCGACTCCGAGTTCGGCGTAGATGAGTCGCAGGAGGTCATCCTCGTCGTTCTTCGTCGCATCGTGCTTCCACGTCGTGACGATATCTCCGAGGATCGCTTCCGGAGCGTCGTGGAGCAGCCGGTGGATGCGGTGCTCCGGCTCGTCGATGTTCGCGCAGACGATCGAGTGCGCGAGCACCGAGTACAGCTTCTGAGTCTGACCCGCGAACCTGATGTGGCGCGCGAGTCCCACGGCGATGTCCCGGTACGTCGGAGACTCGCCCGTATGGTGCTGGGAGTCGATCGGCCAGACTGACCTTGCGTCGAACGTGATCATGGTGCCGTCCTTCCATTGCTGATAAATGCGTCCATCGCCACTGGTGCGACTGACATCGCCATCTCCTCCATCGCCTCCGCGTACACGCGAATCTCGCGCTGAGCGCGATCGTGGTTGCGGAGCGACAGGAAGTTCATCAGAGCACGCAGGTTGGTCTTCCACACCATCTTGGAGTAGGTGTTGACGGGAAGCACGAGGCGAGCGACCTCCTTCGCTACTCCATTCGCCAGCATGATCTCGTAGTCGTCGAACGCCGTGTGCGATGCCCGGTGAATGGTAGCCATCGTCACCTTCGCATCGTTGTCGCTCTCCATCGTCTCGTAGTAGTACGCTCCGGGCTTGCCCTTCTGCACCCTGATGTCCTCGCGCGCAGGAACGTAGAACTCGCGCTCCAGCTCCACATATCTTCCTGACATCTCGTTGATGCTGGCGATGCGGTGGCGGTGCCACTCGCGGAACACGAAGATGGGTGCCTTGACGGCGAACTTGAACTCGACCATCTCGAATGGCGTGCCGTGTCGCTCGCGCATCAGGAAGTTGATCAGGCCCTTGTCGTTCTGCGTCAACTTGGCGCTCGGATTGTTGTAGCTCGTGCGCGCGGCATTGACGATCGACAGGTCGCTTCCCATCGAATCGACGAGGCTAACGTATCCGTGGTCGAGTACGTCAGTCATCGGATAAACTCCGCGATCTGCAGATCGAGGTGCTCGAAATCGTCGCCGCGCAGCGTGTTGTTGATCGTCCACCTGATCAGCTCGCCCGGCAGCGGCGTCTCGCTCGCGTGGTCGCCCGTGTCCTCGTCATGGCCAATGATGTGCCACACCTCGCCGCCGCGATCGATGATCGCGAGCGCCTCGTTCTCGAAGCGCGCATCCGTGAAGACGTACGTCGGCGGCTCGACTCGGCGCGTGGCATGCTTCCACTCATCGCGCTCGATCTTCTTCATCGCGATGTCAACCCAGAAGTATTTGCCGAAGATGTCGCGGCCGACCTCTGTACCCATCCGCTGCAGCACGGCACGCACCGTCAATCCTTCGCCGACCATCTGGTCGAGCTTTCCATACTCGCCGAGCACGAGGCGGTATGAATCGTCGCGCTTGAGCTCCTCGAGCTTCTCGACGCTGATGCCGAGCAGCGCGGATGTCGCCTCCTTCAGCGCAGCCGCGAAGGATGCCTGCTCGTAGGCGTCCGGCTTGAGCGCCTGCATGCGTAGCAGCACGGTATCCTTGCCGCTGCCCATCTTTCCGTGGAGGCCGATCAGTTTCGTTTTCATGCGTAGCTCCGTATGAGTAGTATTGCCATGAACAGAATGAAGTAGAAGAAGAGCACGTCACGAATCTCGCGCATCAGTGCATCGGCTCCCCGCTCGATCCTGGCCCGGTATGCGGCGGAGTCCAGATGCGGCGCATGATCGCTGACGCCGCCTTCTCGTCGCAGTACGAAACCATCGTCTCGGGGAGCTTGCCGTTCGCGAAGTGAGACGAGTCTCGTTCGACCACCTCGCCGCACGCGTCGCATCGATAGTCGGCAGTCGTCATGATGCTCGCACCTTCGCCGCAAGCCGCAGTCCGCACGACTCAGCAAGGATCTGCGCGAGGCAGTGGTCCGAGCATGTCACTGCTGCGCGCAGAGTGACATAACGACCGTGCCCCTCTGCCTGACTGACGATCTCGAAGTGCTCGCACGTGTAGCGGATGATCGACTGATTAAGCGGCGCCTTGCACGATTGACACAGGATCCTACTCATCTCCTGCCTCCGCAACCGCGTTCCAATGCTTCATCCTGGCCTCCGCGATATGCATGTACTCGGGCGACATCTCGATGCCAACGAACTTGAATCCTTCGAGCATCGCTGCGCAGCCCGTCGTGCCGCTTCCGAGGAAACAGTCGAGGATCGTGCCGTTCGGCGGGGTGACGAGGCGGGCGAGATAGCGCATTAGGTCCAGGCCTTTTGTGGTTTCGTGCATACGCTTCGGCAAGTCCTCGGGGACGCCTGCGAGCTTCTCCGCCTTCGAGGGCTTCGCCTTGTAGAAGAAGCGGGACGCGCCGCCCTCGTCGATGCCGCGCTGAGGATTCGCGTCCTCCTGTCCAGCAAGCTCCTTTAGGACGTTCCTGTTCTTGTCGGCGCCTCGCTTCGTGGGATTCGCACCTGACGTAAGCTGACCGCTCTGCGCGTCGAGCAGTTCAGCAGCGGCGTCGTCAAGGATCACGTTCGCCGGATGCCGTCCGCGATCATAGTCAACCTTCTCGCTCGTACCCATCGCGCCGTAGATCGGCGAATCTGCTTGGCGGCCATTGTTGCGCGACCCGATCGTCCCAATCCTGCATGCGTCGATGTTCAGCGCGCCTACTCCGTGCTCGAGCAATCCCTGCGAGATAGTGCCATTGAACGGCTTTTGGAAGAGAACGATCGGCTCGACCGCTGGCTTCATCTGAGTGTTGAATCCTTCCCACGAATCAGCCGCTTGGTCCTCGCCAATCTTGCGCAGCGCCTTCGAGGCATTGAGTCCCTTCGGCATACCCTGGCCGTGCAGGTACATGAGCGTGTCGCGGATCTCGAAGCCCGCGTCCTCGAGCCCCGCAGCGAGGCGGTGGTACGTGCGCGTCGCGCCGAAGCAAACACCGTACGCACCCGGCTTCATCACACGCAGGGCTTCGACGCCCCACGTGCGGCACCACTCTTGAAACATCACGGGATCGTTTCGCTTTATTTCCGGGCGCTTCACGCCTGGCGGGAACTTCGTAAATCCGCCGCTGATGCCGATCGCCGTGCCGAGCATCTCCGCTGGCTTGTCGAAGTCGAGCCCCATGAAACTGAGAGCGTAGGGCGCGTCGGTCACGATCGCATCGACCGACTCGGCCTTCGCGTTCGCCATCACCTCGATGGAGTTTCCCGTGATCAGTTTGTACGGCGGCATCAGAAGATTACTCCCCAGAAGAAGTCGATGCCAGCAAGCATCAGCATCGCCATGAACACGACTGACAGCACGATGAAGATGAGCGTGATGATGCCGATTATCAGATAACCGATGTCCTCAAGCATCAGAACCTCCTCGCAACGAGGTTCGCCAGACTCCACGCAGCGAACAACGTGAGCACCGCGATCGTCTCTGCCGGGTAGTTCATATACGCGACGAGCGCCGCGAGCGCGACCCAGAAGCTCATGCAGTCGGGGCAGGATACGAGCCTACCGATCCATCCGGGATCTCTTCCGGCCAGGTCCGCTGGGAGGATATCTACGGACCATCGTCCGAGGCCGCGCGCGCGCTCCTCCTCGTTGTTGCGCCAGTACGTGACGCGCCGAGCGGGGACGCGCTCGCCGTAGACGATGACGTCGCCATGCTCGGGCGGCGAGTGCTTCCAGATCAGGCGCCGCGCCGGCTCGAAGATATCGTCGCTTGTGAGGCTGTACGCGATCCTGCCGGAGGCAAGGACGAGCACTGCGGCGTCGTAGAGGGGCAGTTTCATGACGAGCCCCTAGCAGTCAGCAGCACGAGGCGATCCGCTGCGCGCAGCATCCCTGGCCCGTACGCCTCGTTGTCCGGGTCGTCCCCGAGCGCGTTCAAGAGGATCGCGAGGCCCTCGCCGATCGCGATCACCAGATCGTCGAGGCGTGGCGGCGCCTGCAGGTGCAGGATCGGAGCCAGTTTCCCGCCCTGCGCGAACGTCGGTGCGCTCGGCTGGTTCAGCGGCTTATTGTCAGTGCTCGACATGCTTCCTCCAGTTCGTCTGCGATTTGCCACGGGTTGCGATGCGCGTCAGCCGCGACTGGGTTCCAGCCGATCTTCGTGATCAACCACGAGCCGCTGGCCTTCGAGTCGATTCCGAGGCGGCGCCGAAGCACGTGCTCGACGTGCTGCTCGAGATCCGTCATCAAGCTCCCCACGGCGATCATCCCAATCCCCGAGCAGAACGTCCCGTTGTGCCAGCCCAGCAAGGCTTGATCTTTCAGCATGCATCCCCACTCCCACCGTCTGCCCGGTACCCACGACCGGCGCGGCGAGAAACTAAACCAAGCAATACGTGCACGTCAAGCTGGTCGCGCTGCGATTCCTGCTAGTTGCGACTTTTTCATGCGATCCACTTGCTCACATCCGACGGCTTCTGGAAGCTATTCGGCGTCGCCTCGCGCAGCAGGAGCCGCGTCGCACCGTACACGCACGCGTCGAGCCTGTCCGGAGACTTCGCCTTCGCGCCTGTCTTGTTCGGGTTCCAGCTCTTCCACTGCCACTCGAGCTTCTCGAGGCTCCAGTCCGGCGTGCGCGCGCACGGGCAATGCAGCATGCGCTTGCGAGCGTAGAGCGCGCTCACGGGGTCCGCACGCTTCTTCTTCGACTTGTTTCCGTGCGGCATCTTCTTGATCTTCACGACCCTGCCGATGCGCTCCAGCGCGTCGTCGTCCGAGAGTACCCGTTTCACCACATCGACCACGAGTCCCTCGTCCTCGCAGGCGAGCTCGCGGATCTCCGGGTACGCGATCAGCGCCTCGATGATGCGCTCTCCCCACTCGTCCGACCCGCCCTTGCACGAGGCGTCCGCGAAGACGTAGCCGCGTCCCTCGAGACGGCCGATGACGACGATGCCGCACTCATCCGACTTCACGTCGTCTGAATGATTCGCATCGACAGCCAGGACAGTCTTCTCCATCTGCGATGGATCGCGGCGCCGCGGATCGCCGTCAGGGCAGCGGATCGCTGCGAGCTGCGACTCCCCGAGCAGCGCGCGCGGGGAGGATAGCAGCAGCTTGCCTTCGAGCTTCGAGATGTAGTGCACGGACGACTTGTCAGTCTCCTCGTACATCTGCTCGAACATGACGCGATCAACGTTGTCGAGGTTCTCGCGCGTAGCGAGCTCGCGGAAGCCGTACCTGTCCGGACGCTTCTCGTAGGACTCGTGCAGGTTCGTGATCAGCTCAGTCGCATCCGGTGTTCCGGTCACGATCTTACGGATCGGCTCGCCCTTGTCGCCTACGAGGCGCACGCCAGGCTCGGCCTTCACGCGGTAGATGCAGTCGTCGCCGCCCGCGCCGATCAGCTCCGCAACCTCGTCTACCCAGAGTCCATGATACTCCGGACCCTCGATCGATGACGTGTTCTCGGACGTGAAGCAGAACACCTGCGACCCGTTGACGAGCGTGAGGATCTTGTCGACCTTGTTGTAGTCGGCGACGAGCGTCTTGTCGAACTCCTCGATCAGCGTCTTGAGGCCGCTCTGTCCGAGGATGCCGACGCGCTCCGAAATCTTGTACGTGGGTCCGATGATCGAGAGGCGAAAGTTGGGGCGCTCGAGAATCTCCGGCATCCACCATCCGGAGGCGCTCATGGTCTTCCCGCTCGACCTGCCGCCAAGGTAGATCATCGTCCTGATCTTGTCGTCGCGCAGCATCCAGTCCGGTATCTGCGACTCGCGCGCGACTCGGTACTTCGGCTTGCACTGCTCGCACGGGCGCTCGGGAACCGATGGAGCCAGGCCGCAGACCTTGCATGTGAGCAGACGATCGACTGCATCGGGCTGGTAGATGCGTGCGAACCAGATGCGCCGCAGCATCTTGCCCGCCATCGCGCAGCGCTCGACGTCGGTCATCTTCGAATACTGCGACGCTGCCTTGCTGGCGCGGCTCATACGCCGAGCGGCCCGACTTCATCGTAGGTCGCGGCGAAGATGTCAGGCTTGCACGGGTAGAGTTCGCCCGAAACGCCCTCGATGATCCAGTCGCCGACGCGCGCTTCCATCCGGCCCTCGAGCGTCTCGATGTATGCCGACGTGTCGCCGTCTTCTGTTGGTCCGTAGATGTGACCGGCGCCGCGCCAGTCCCACAGGAGTCCTACGTCGCCCGTGTACTGAACGGCCTCGATAACGATCGGCTTCTTGCGAAACATCGGCATGTCAGTCCACCCAACCCGACGGGCAACCGCACTTACTACGGCCCCGATTCTTCCACCCGATGTAGAGGTTGCCGATGCGCAGTCCCCAGCGAACCCGTCCCGGCTTGCGACTACTATCGGCACGTGCGAAGAATCCTCCGGGGCCAATCCTGCCGGTTCGGTACGTCACGAATATTCCGTCGCCGCCAGCGAACCTGCCGATCAGATCCTTGTGCATCACTCCACCTCTTCCCAGTTCTTGCGATAGTGAATTTCGTAGTGCATGTCTTTCCCTTCAGCGTCTTTTAGCGGAGCGTATAGTAGTCGGCCGCGCTCCGCGTGCATCCATATGCGCTCGGCTCCCCAGTACGTCCAGAAGCGAGGGCCGCCAGTGGCGTAAGATCCGTCAGCATACGCTTCGACGATCTCGTAGCGTCGGAAAATCATCACTCCACCTCTTCCCCAAGCAAGTCTGCCCACATCTCGTCCACGCGACGAGTCGTCGTGTGATCGATCTTCATGTCTGCGACGCCCGCGCCGCGCCTCGCCATCTCGCTGCCAAACTGCATGAGCTCGCGGATGTCCTTCATCTTCAGCAGCGCGGGATTCTTGTACTTGAGCGCGGTGAGCCCCATGCGCAGCATCAGCATCCCTGCCGTGTACTGCGCATGGAGCGCCTCCCCCTCGTCCATCTCCAGTATCGCAGCGAGCTCGGACACAGCCGCGTCGTACGGCGCAGCGCGCAGCGCCCACGAATGCTTCGTCGCGGTCGTGCGCACCATACTCACGGGGACGCCGCACCGCTTCGCAACGAGCTGCTCACTACGGCTCTCTCCGAGTTCGCAATACTTCGTGAACCACGCGTACTCGTGGTTGGACTCGCCGCTCTGGCGGTCCCACGGGCGGATCGGCTCGAGCGCGCTCAATGCAGATCCCTCACGAGTTTGGACTGCGCGTCCGCTGCGGCGAGCATACCCTTCACGTCGCCCATCTCATCAGCTATCTCATACGCGGCTTGGAAGCGGTGCCATGCGATGACGAGAGGCCACGCGCCCTGGACCTCCATCGGTGATCGGTCGATGAGATCCTGCATCGTGGCAGCCGCAGCTTCATCGCCGTACTCGCGTGCGACCGCTGCGACACTGCCGTGCTTGATGAGCTGTGTTTCGCGCTCGTTCATCTGCTCTTGTCCACGACCCTCGTGCGCTCCCAGCTCTCGATCTCTTCTTCCTCGCCCGGCATGATCGAGACTGCGACGAACTTCTTGATGTACTCGGCTTCCTCCGCTGGCGAGAGGTGGCCGGCCATGAACTTGTCGATCAGCGCGCGCGGCGGGCGCATCGTCGCCCAATGGCTGATCGCGCGCTCGTCGCTGATGCGCTTCCACATTCTGTAGTAGATGTGCGTCTGGATCTGCACGGGGCGCTGGTACTCGTAGGAGTCCACGCCTTCAACCAGCCCGAGCAGCGCCGCGGCCTCAAGGTCATCGAACTCGCACCTGCTCATGCTGGGGAGGCTGATCAGCTTGTTGACGATGCGGCCCGCGTACGGCATGCAGATCGTGATCGCCTCGTCGCGCTCGCGGTGCACGGACAGTCCGGCGCACATCGCCGCTGCGAGCGATGCATGCCCGCAGCACGCCTGGCTGATCAGCATCGTCGCGCGCTGGGAGTCGATCTGCTTACGGGCCATCGGTTGCTACCCCGTACACCTTGCCATCGTACACCGCGCGCACTTCCTCGAGGTTGCCGCGGTGCGACTGAACGATGCGCTTCGCGTGGAGGAGCGCGGTGAGCGCGTCGTTGCGGTAGACGCGCTGTCCTTTGATCGTGCGATCAGTCGCAGCGTCGGCGAGCACGTCGAGCATCAGTGCGGTGCGCGAGCACTCCGCGATCTCCTCGTCGAGCTTCAATCGTGCGTGGTCGGCCATGCCACCATCGTATCCCGCTGGGCGCGTGCCACTGCGGCGCGGCTATGACGGCTGCGGGGGATGTGCAGCACGAGCCACGACTCGATCTGCGTGCGCAGCCAGAGCTTGCGATTCGAGATGCGGCATACGGGAGCGGGCATCGGGCCGTAGACACGGTGCGCGCGGCGCCCGGTCGCATAACTGCGCAGCGTCGCGGCCTTGAGGAACGGTGCGAGCGCGTAGATATCGGTGAGCGATACCAGGTCGCCCGGATCGTAGGACTCTTCATGCCACTGCGGGATGGTCACGCATATCATGATACCGGCTCGATCCCTCAGTGCGAAGGGATCGAGCCGGTGGTGGTTCACTTACGGGTCTTGAGAGTGTAGCAGATCAGAACGGAATCTCGTCTTCTGCCGGCTCCTCTGGTCCTCCGACGACCGCAGCGAATGCGGCGTCGAGCTCAGCTTCCTTCGAGGAAGGCTCCGGATTGGCCACCTGCGGATCAGGAGTGCGCACCTGCGTCACCTCCGCTGCCTCGAACGCCTCGTCCCCCGAGTCGGCGACCGCTGCAAACGGATCATTTTGCACGAGTGCCTTGACGCTGCGGCTGTACTCGAGCATCTGCGCAGCGTGCTGCGGCTCGAGCTTCTCCACGACGCGGAACGTCGCCGCGCTGTACTCCTTGTTCGCGGCGTTCTTCTCCTTCTTCAGGCCGATACCCACGACCACGTTCGTGAACCGCTTGTACTTGCCCACGACGGTCAGGCCGCTGAACAGCTTCCACGCCTTGAGGGACGCAGCCGAGAGGCTGACCTGTACCGGGAAGACGGCGCCGTCGCCCAGGTAGAGGAACACCTCGCGGTAGTTGTTCGTCGCCTTGCCGTCGCCCGAGCCACCGAGCAGATGCGCGGACCCGAACTGATTGTACGGGCACGTGAGCAGGTTCGTGTCGGGACGCGGCAGGCCGCGCTCCTTGCACTTCTCGTACGTCGCTGCGGGGATGACCTGCACCTTGCCATCGATGCTCCACATGTCGGGCTTGCCGGAGTCGCCAGCCTGCCGCGAGTCGTAGGAATCGAGGTAGGTGCGGCTCGACTCGTGGTGCGCGACGACGATGCCGATGAGCTCCTTCACGGAGTCGGGGTTCTCGGGGTCGTCTCCGGCAACCTCCCATGCGGTGCTGCCACCGCTCGGGGTCTTGATGCGGGCGATCGGCGGAGCCTCGTCGCCCATCTCCTCTCGCCACACCGACGCGAAGTCGGAGGCGTCTTCGAGCTCGAACTTCTCTGCTACTACCAGTTCTGTAGACATGCTGCATTGCTCCCTTTGAGACGCTGCCGTGTGCAGCGGTTGAGGAGAGCATGAAGATGTGGTCGGACGCAGGTGTTGCGCTACCGCTGCGCCAACCGCCAGAGCATCCGCGCAGCGACGCACTCGGGACACGACTCGTCCCAGCCTTCGAGGCTACACGAGTGGTCGAGGCAGGTTCGGCTCATCGCTTCGACGAGTTCATCGAATGTGGGGACGCCCGCCTGGGGCGCGAGGGTGACGCCTGTCGCGAGCTGCTGGCGCAGGTCGGCGTGCGCGCCTTCTGGCAGGTCGCGGTAGAGAGCGCGCCACGAGTGGACGGGGAGGCGCACCTCGAACATGCGCAGGTCGTCGAGGGTCATGGGGTCGCACGGTCCTCGCCGCGCTCGACGCCTAGTGCCAACTGGTGCCCCCATGCGTTCATCGCGCGAAGCCGAGGACCGGCTACGCGATCCTCCAGCATCGCGCTCTTCGCGATAGCGTCTTCGGCTCGTTCGTGTAGCCATGCCGCGATGCTTGCGCGATCATCGGCCTTGCCGGCCTCGAAGCACTCGCATCCGTAACCGTCATTGCATGAAGGACACGGTGGACCTGACGCGATGTCAGTCATCAGAACAACTCCTCCGTGTCGCACTCCACCACGAACTGCTTGTCGGTCGCCTCGTGCACGATCCCGTCCTGCTCGAGGTCGAGTTCAATGTGATCCGCTTGTGATTCGCGTATGACGAGCATCACATCCGGCGCCTCGCCGCGCTCCCAACTCATCGCGCCAGCGTCCCGATCCGCGTAGTGGACGTCATCCTCCTGCGCCTGCACGAGGATCTCGACGTTCTCGTCGCGGCCCGTGAGCGCGCCCGCCGTGCGGCCCTCGTCGAGCATGTGGAGCAGGGATGCGAGGTTGCGGCGGGAGAGCGTGAGGACGATGCCTGTCAACTCGTCCTCGGCGTCCGGGTGGCGCGGTGCATACTGTAAAGATACTCTCATGATGACTCCTTCAGATTGTTGAGCGCGGTCGTGGCCGTCTCGTGGAACCACCAGCCGTTATCACGAGCCGTCCCCGCAGCGGCGATCAACTTGAGCGCGCAGATGAGCATGCGTCGCTCTTGGCGCAAGTATTCGATGCTCTCCGTCACGTCGATGTAGTCCTCCTCGCCGGCTACGTCCTGGTAGTAGCGGGGGGCATGGTGCTCCTGCAGGTCGCCTTGCTGTCCCTTTCCATGGCAGGCCGGGCAGTCGTCGGCACCTTCGGCACCCTGCCAGCGGTGAGCGCACACGGGACATTCCAGATTCCATGCCTGCTGCCGTTGTTCATGGTCAGACATCGGGCATGCCTTTCATCTCGCGGTAGTCGCGGTGGGCGGTATCGAGTTCCCGCCAGATTGACGTGGCCAGATCCGCCGCCCTGCCGGGGTAGCCGTGCGCCCGTCGCAGCTCAAGCGAATCGGCCAACCGCTTGAGCCAGTACAGGTTGCGCGACACCGCCTCGGGAAGCTCGCTGTCGGCCGCTCGCTGGTGCCTGCCAATGACCGCGACCTCCCCCACGCAGTCCTGATCGCCGTCAACGGCCCCGTAGATCACCTCACAGAACGATTCGTCCGGCTCTTGGAAGCTGCCATCCGCGTGGCTGTAGCCCAGCGCGAGGCAAACGAGCAAAGCGGCATCTTCTCGTGCCTGCAACTGGGAGGGCAGGAGCCGGTGCTCGTCGCAGCGGTCGCCCGTGGTCGGCGGCGTCCAGCATTGGCCGACGACGCAGCGGCTCGATGCACGCTCGCGTGATTCGGTGTCGGTCATCGGTTCGCTCCTACCGTGTCGAGGATGCGCATGCAGTGGTTCGGGTTCAGGTCGCTGCCCTCGTCCTCGAATCGGTCGAACAGGATGCGCAACTCGCGGTCGATGCGCGACTGTTCGGATCGCACTGCCATGTTGTGCGCCTCCATCGTGTGGACGATCACCGCCTCCCGGCACATGGGATGCGCGATCCACTCGCCAAGTCGCGGGGCGTGAGTGAGCGGGTCGCCGCAGATCGCGCACCTTGCTTCGACGGTCGGCTCATGCCGCGAAACGTCGCTGTGGCACGAACACGCGCATCCGATCGAAGTCCACGGACAGTCTGGGCCGCAGTTCCGCAGGTGAGCCCGCTCACCGAACCGTCGCTGCTGGATTTGGTCAGGCGTCGTCATCGGTGGCCTTTCGGTAGTGGTCGATCATGTCTACGAACGCATCGCAGGCCCCGGCATCATCGAAACGACCATCCGCGTCCTGTGTCTCGGCGAACCGGATGGCCGCTTCTACTACGGCGAGCATGCGGTCCCGCTCGGCTGCCAGTTGGCGGTAGTTCAGGTCCATGACTTCGACCGCTCGGAACACGTCGCGAGCCCATCGCGCACACTGGTCGCCGACGCGCCGCACGTCGGGTGCTCGACTGCCGGGCCGGATGATGCTGCCGCACTCGTATGGATACGAGCCGTCGCATACGTTCTGTCCGGTGGTGATGCGCGGCGCTCCGCACAGGTGGCACGGGCTTGGCTCCTGCAACCGGGATTCGACGGTCGGCTCATGCCGCGAGTTGTGCTCCCCGACGGAACATCCGGGATGATGGTCGTCGATTGGCTGCCAGCACTCCATGCACTCATGCTGCGATCGGTGCTGCTCGCCGCAGTACCCTTTCGCGTGGGCCTTCGATACGCCTTCGGGGTCGTTCGTGCATCCGGGATAGCGACAGGACACGAACTGGGACTGGTGTGCTGGTTCGCGTGTCATGGTCAAGCCCCCGTCATCTGGTCGACGTAGCAGAGGCCCGGCCCGCAGTCGCCGCAGCACGTGTCGTGAAACTCGAGCAGCTCGACAGGCTCCTGTACCTGAACGTGTGTGAGCGCGATGCATGCCGCCTCGCCGACAACCCACACGACTGCCGTGTGCCCGCCGAGAATCCTCTCGCGCTCGGCGTAGAGCTGCTGCATCGACTCGACGCGCGCCTGCAGCCACGCGATCTGCTCCTCCGGCGAGCTCCACTGACGCCGCTGCCCGGATGGGATGCTGATCCATGACAGGCCATCACTCACTTCGCTATCTCGCTGCGACGCTGCAGAAGAACGTTCACGATTGCCTCGTTCAAGTCCTCTTTGATTCTCACGAGCCGATTCGCCTCGTCGCGCAGGCGACGAATGCGATGCGCGTCAGAGACGCGCGTATCGCCGACGCACAGTTCGAGGAGGCGCGAGCTCGCGAGCGACGCGATGCCCTTCGACTTCTCGATATCCTTCGCGATCGATTCGAGCTTCTTGTTCGTGATGCGCGGCGTCATGACGACTCCCTTTCAAGGACGCGCCGCGCAGCCGCGCGCAGTTCGGATCGCTCCACGTACGCCTCCGCCGTGTAGCCGATCGGAGTAGATGTTCCGTCCGGCAGGGTGACGTAGTACGAGTCGCCCTGGTCGCTCTTGATGAGCGCGTCGATCTCGGCGTCCGTGAGCGGCACTGGTTCACGCCTGTTCGCGAGGTCTGTATCGCGGAGCGCCTCGATGATCTTCGCACGGATCATCCGCGCGTTATCACTATCGTCTTCGGTCAGGATGTCCTGGATGCAGTAGAGCGCCTCACGCAGAGTCCAGTAGTCGCTATAGCCGTCTCCCATGTCACGCTCCCGTCACGATGGTTGGAAACTCTTCCGGCGCCGAGCCGCCAGCCCTGAATGTGAGCACGCGGATCGACCCCCCGTTCATGTACGCGTTCCACGCCTTCACAACGCACGCGTGCATGATGATCGGGAGCGGCTTGTGCGTCGAGATCGAGATGTTCTCGATGTAGCGACGCAGCGTGTGGATCGGATCGCCTTCGGAGAGCTCGAGGCCGGACGCGAGCTTCGCAACGAACAGATCCCAGTCGTGATTGTTCTTCGCGTAGATGCGGATCGCGGAGAGCGGCGTGCGAATCTTCTTGATGATCGGATTGTTGTTCGCCCCGACCATGTTCACGCAGTCCGTGATCTCGGGATTCTGCTCGAGCCAGTTCATCATCTCGCTGTTCGTCGCCTGGTCGAAACAGACCTTGCGCTCAGGATCCTCGTAGAGCACGCACCAACGGATCGCCGAAGCGGTCAGGTTCGTGTTCTTGAATCCCTGCAACTTGAGGACGTCGCTGAAAGTCCGCTTCGCGCCGGTATCCATCGCCAGCATCGATGCCTTGCTGAGGCCGCGGATCACGATCATCTTCTGGGGCATGCCGGACTCGATGATCGCGGAGAGGCGGTGCTGTCCGTCGAGTAGCGTGCCGTCGCCGTTGAAGCGGATCGGGTCGCCGGATTCGAGCCAGTTGCCAGCCTTCATGTCGCGGGCGTAGCGCTTCACCGCGTTCTTGCGGATCGTGCGGTTGCTGTCGTTGCCCTTCAGGAACGTAGCTGCCTTCGCGGGTGTGACCTTCTCGATTTTCATCTGTATCGCGCTCATGATGCGTGGTCCTTGGCTTGGGGGCTGTTGGTTTGGAAACGCTCTGGAGCGATCGTCATGTCGCCATCGCACTCGTCGCAGAGGATCGGATTCTTCACCTGTGTGACGAGGAGACTACAGGACGGGCACCACCACGCGGTTGCTTTCGCGTCACGGTCGACGCCGAGTCCCTGGCGTGTCTGGTAGGAGAAGTTCATGCGTTGGCTTCCTGCTTCTCGGCAGCTTTTATCGCATTGCCGAGATCGAAGGCGCGCTGCAGTCCAGCGTGGCCGGCGATGTCATCCCTGTCTACCCATTCGAGCTGCCAGCCCTGCGGATAATGCGCATGGTACTTGTCGTGCTTCCAATCAGAATCGCCGAAACCAAGATCGTGACGAAAGAACGCTGGACTCGAGCAGACGTGCCGTGCGAGCACATGGCCATCCTCGGCGATTGCCATGACCCCCCACCACTGGGGGCTCCCGCCGTTGAGGAATCCGTAGATGACTGGCTTGCTTGATTCGCTCATCAGTATCCCGACTTTCGTGCTGGGCAGTACAGGCAGTAGTAGCCTCTGTACGGACTCGGCTTCCAGTAGTGCTGACCCGGCTCGCAGCCGAACAGCCCGAGAATCCACGTCATCACTTCCCCGCCTTCCGAATGCCGACCTCGCCGACGCGCGTGACCTGCAGCAGCGCATCCCAGCCTTCAGGCAGCTTCGACTCGTCGTACTCCTCGCTGCCGTCCTGGTTCTCGGTCTTCATCAGCTCGCGCACCGCGGCGCCGAAGCTCTGCGCGTTGACCTTCGCCTTCGCTAGGTCGCCCAGTCCGTTATCGGAGAGCCACTCGATGAGATCCTCGTCGTCGTAGCCGACGGTCGATCGAGCGTACACCGACTGCTTGAGGTAGAGCACCTGTCCCTTTCGATTGAACGACTGCATCTCGTTGTCGATCATGTGCTCGTACTGCACCTCGTTCAGATCCTCGAGCCGCTCGTTCACGGCTTCCGTCGCGAGCTTGAGCGCGTCCCTGATCTGGCGCAGGTTCAGGATCTCGTCCGCCGTCTTGAAGACGTCGGTGAGGTCAGCCTCGAGGTTGAGTTGCTCGATGAGAGACAGCGCGAGCAGGCCGCTCCACGCGTGGTCGCGCTGCAGGCGGGGCAGGTTGTCTTGAAGCGTCGATACCTTGCTCATGCTGCATCCTTCGGTTCGGGTGTCCACTCGCCCGTGCGGCGATGAATGTAGAGGTCGATCGCCTGGCGCACGGTCCAGCCTATGCTGGCGTCCTGCGACTCCGCGATGCGCTGCAGGTGCGCGTATTGCTCCTCGCGCACGCGGATGTGGAGGGCGCGGTGGTAGGGGCCGTTCATGCTTCGCTGCCGATCGCCAGCAGGAGTGGCGCGAGGTCACGCACGAGGTCGCAGTCTGGGTATCGGCGATACTGTTCGAGCACAGCCTCGGCAAGTTCCGGCGCGAGAGCGATCAGCTCGGCGCTCGGGCCGCTTGACCACGAGCGATGCCTCGCGATTAGCACTCTGTCGTCGGCATCGTCGATCCCCCGCAGGGCACCGCCCTCGCTCCACTCCCACGGGCCTTGCATCCACGGCCGCTGCTCCTGTACACTGTTCGCCTGTTCGTTGCTCATGGCTACACTGTAGCAAGAGTGGCTACGCGGGGCAAGGGCACGGACGGGGGTTGGCCGCTATGGGCCAGCCAAGAATCTTCTCCACCCTCCCGATCCGATCTCCTCAGCGACGCTGCGCTTCTCCATGAGCGTCTCGTACACGTGCTCGTCTACTGTTCCTCGTGCGAGCAGGTGCTCGTGTATCACCTTCTTCGTCTGCCCGATGCGATGTAGCCGCGCACGAGCCTGTTCGAACTCGGCGCCGCTGAATCCAGTCGAGTAGAAGATCGACACGCACGCGGCGTGCAGCGTGATGCCGAGCCCGGCGCTCGCGATCTGCGCTACGAAGATGCGAGCATCATCATCCGTCTGGAAGCGGTGCACCATTTCAGCACGATCCTTCGCGGCGATGTCGCCTGCGATGCACGGCTGCGGGATCGGCTTCTTCGGCGTGCCGACGAGCGATGCAGCGAGCTTGCGAATCTCCTCGCCCTCGCGCGTGAAGCGATGGAACACGACGACCTTGTTGCCCGCGTCGAGGTGCGTCTCCAGCCGCTCCTTCAGCATCTTGCGCTTCGCGTCGCTGATCTCGACGAGCGCGCCGGACTGCTCGTTCGTCACAAAGCCTCCGCTGATCTGTGAGAGGCGCAGCAGGCGCGTGAGCACATGGTCGCCGAGGATCTCCCCGTACTCCCCAAACTCGTCCTCGAGCAGCGCGATCGACTCCTTCGCGAGCTGGTCGTAGACCTTCTGCGCCTTCGGCTCGAGGTCTAAGGGGAGTACCACGTCTACCTGGTCGGGCAGGTCGAGCGCGTCCTCCTTCGTGACGCGATGCGCGCGCGAGAACACGATCCTTTCGAGCTCCGGGAGCATGAACTGATTGATCGTGACCTTCGGAAATGTCTGTCCAGCCTTCGTCTTGAGCTCGATCGTGTGCGCGTACTTCGCGGTGAAGTTCACATGACTCGTACCCAGCATCGTCTCGTCGAGGAAACGGTACTGGCCATACAGGTCGAGGGCGGACTCGGGCGTCGGCGTGCCCGTCAGGATCGCGCGATACTTCGCTGTCTTGCCGATGCGGTGCATTGCGCGAGACTGCTTCGATCCTGGCGCCTTGATGCGCTGCGACTCGTCGACCACGATCATGTCGAAGCGCGCAGCGCGCAGCACGTGCTCCATCCGCCACGACTTCTCCAGATTCACGACAGCCACGAGCGGCCCCTCGCGATGCTCGAGGAGCGCGCGCTGTAGTTTTGCCTCGCATTGAGCCGACGAACCAGTGAGCGCCACGACGTTCGCGTTGGGCAGATGCTTGCCGTCCTTCTCCCATGCTCCGATGACCGACGTGGGACACACGACGAGCATCGTCTCCGCGTCGCCGCGTTGATGCAGGATACCGAATGCCCCGAGCGTCGAGAGCGTCTTTCCGCAGCCGGGATCGTGAAATACGGCGAACACGCCGCTGCGCTCGAACTCGCTGAGCATGAGCGCGACCGCGGTCGACTGGTGCCCGTACGGCGTGATGCCGAGCAGTTCCTTGAGGCAGTGCCGCGCGCGCGAGAAGGTGGGAAACATCGTAGGAGCATCGCAGCGGGGCCGGACGCTACGCCCGCGTCAAGTTTTCCTTGCCGCAAACTTGACAGCGGCGCATCGTCCATGCCCTGAGCCATCGACTGTGACCAAGCCCCGGCCACTTGTCGAACGGCTGCCAGTCGTGCTCCTTGCCGACCTTGCCGCGGCACCACCGCTTCGTATCCTTGCGGCGCCGCTTGCCTCCATGCATCGGAGCTCCATCGATCGCGCTGTCCTCGATCGCGGCGTCGTGGATCGCATGCTTCTTCTCGCGTGCTTCGACCTTGCGGGGGCGGCGACCCCACTCACTGCCGCCCTTGTCGAAGTGACGATTCGCGTTGCTACCCATGCGCGCAGCCTACCTGTTGCGCCGCCGCGCAGCCTTCTGCGCCTTCGTCTTCGCGCGCAGCTTCGCATGGTTGACGCGCGCCTGCGCAGCCGCGGTGCCGAAGCCTGCGGAGCGAGCGACGCCTCGATCGTGGCTCGACATGCCGGCCTGGGAGACGGCGCGCTCGAGCGAGCCGCCCTTGAGCTTGGTATCGAGGAGGTGCTGCGTGATCGGATTCATGTCTGCATCATGACGAGACACGCGGACGCAGTTTGTGCTCCCCTGCCTGACGAATCTCCATCCAACCATCTGCCAAGACGGGTGGCTCGTCAGCACAGCGCTATGGAGGCTTCATGCACCTGGCAGTGCTTTCCGGAGACGCCTCGCAGGTTCGCGAGACAATCGTACCAGACGCACAGGCGCCCCCATCCGAAGACGGGGGCGCTGTCCCCACACAGCTATCCGGTGGGCCGACGCCGGCTGCACGTGCAGCATAGCATGTAGGTGCGTCCGCAACCATCCATAGCATGCTGCGCTATGAACACGATCATGGCGAAGCGATCAATCAGCAACAGCGTTGATGGGGGCGGCATCGCCGCGCTCGTCAAGCAGTCGAAGGTGGTACCGCGCGAGAAGCTCATCGCGCTCACCGTCGCCGCGCAGGAGGGTGACGAGGATGCCATGCGGCAGGTCATCGACGCCTGTAGCCGCCTCGTGCTCTCGATCTCAAGCAGGCTGTGGATGCAGTGGTCGATCCAGATCCCCGAGTCCGCATCGTTCGACGACATCTTCCAGGCCGGCCTCGAGGGACTGTACGTCGCGGTCATGAAGTTCGACGAGTCCCGCGGCAACACGCTCACCACCGTCGCGACGCCATGGATTCACACGCGCGCGCAGCGAACGATCTACACGCTCATCGGCATCTGCCACATCCCCGAGCGCCTGATCACCGGCCACGACGAGGACATCAGCCATCTGCTGCGCAGGTGCACGGCCAGCCTCGACATGTCGGTGCTCGACGACGCCGAGAGCATGGTGCACCGGCTCATGGGATCCGAGGATGACCCGCAGTGCGGCGCCGATGACATCCTGCGCGCGCTCGCAGCCGCGGACGAGCGACTGCCCGCGATGATCACGCTCTCGAGCGAAGGCTACACCGATGGCGAGATCGGCGAGATGTTCGGCGTGACGTACGAGCGGATCCGACAGATGCGCGGCAAGGCCGCGCGCGCGCTCGAAGCTGCCGGCCTCGTCTAGTAGTCGTCCTCCGACATCGTGAGCATGTCAACTGACTCGAGCTCCAGCAGGTCGCGCTTCATGCCCGAGCGGTCCCACTCGTAGAGCGCGGCGACCATCGCCAGGTGATGCTGGTCGAGCTTGCCGTAGTTCACCACGAAACATGCCGGGCACCTGCCCGCGAGCACGCCCATGTTCTCGCCCGAGCTCGGATCGATGTACGACTCCTCGAGCCAGCAGCACAGCGGCGCGTGCCCGCATCCCTCGCAGACGACGATCTGCCGCGCGCGCAGGATGCACTCCTCGATCATCGCCGCCTCGCCTCCAGCCGGCGCCGCGCCATCCTCACGCTCCTGCTCGAGATGCGCCCAGGACTTGCCGACCTCGAACATGAAGTACGCCCCAAGGATGCACGCGAGGCCGAGTCCCAGCCCCCCCGCGTCAATCATCCGGCGCCCCGATCATGAACCACTCGGGCGCATACATGCGAAGCATGAGAAGGATGCGATAGATGCGAACATGCTCGCGCTTCAAATCGAGCAGGAGGTCCGCATCAATATCCGGGTTCTGGATCTGCTTGCCGACCTCGACGCACTTGCCCCAGAGCCGCGCGGGCGCCCGATCACCAAGCTCGCCCACCTTCGCCCAGCGCGGATCATCCAGCGGCGGCGGGTCAGCGACCTCGATGCCGTCAGCCTCGAACGCCTCACGCAGCGCTACGAGTTCGAAGCGCGCCTCATTCGCGATCTGCGCGCGCGCCTCCGCCTCGCCTGGATCGAGCTGGTACATCCCATCGCTCCACCTGAACGTCGCCACTTCTTCCATCTCCTCGTCATCTGCTTGTGATTCGTCTGTGAAATCGGTGGGACATGGATGTTCACTACCGCTGTGAATATCCACTGAATCGTGAATATCGGGAGGAAATGAGTACCCAGACGTATCTTCTTCGGGAGGATTCG
>Ga0315288_10000984_pt1 | contig 36189 bp, 35 predicted proteins | sample YL17G11_20_MG_FD_203454 | JGI IMG/M metagenome (GOLD analysis project Ga0315288, IMG submission 203454) | Sediment microbial communities from Yellowstone Lake, YNP, Wyoming, USA - YL17G11_20 | ecosystem: Environmental > Aquatic > Freshwater > Lake > Sediment | place: USA: Wyoming | collected...
CCCGCGCGCGCCGCGCGGGCGCGCCGCCCCCGGGCGCCCCCGCCCCCCCCCCCCCCCCCCCCCCCCCCCCCCCCCCCCCCCCCCCCCCCCCCCCCCCCCCCCCCCCCCCCCCAAAGAAAATGAGTGGGGCCGGAAAATCGAGACCCAAACTTGGGAGCCCGTCATCGGCCCCCGCTTATTTCCTCCCTCCCCCGCGCCCCACCTTCAGCCCCGTCATCGCGGCCCCGATGCCCATGCCCATGAACCCGTTCTCGCAGATGGGGGTGTCGAGCAGGCGCATGTCGCCATACTTTTTGTGCAGGCCGTACGTGACCTGGGGCAGCGGAAAGGAGTGGGGTCGACCGGGGGGCGCGCGCGGCGCGCCCGGGCGCGCCCCGGTGCCGGTGCGCCTCGGACGCGGTCCAGGCGTCGATTGGGGGGCGTCCGAGGGCGCCCGAGGGCGTCCGAGGGCGCCGCGCGGACGCCGCGGCGCCCACCCCGTCTTCCCCCCGCCCCCCGCCCTTCCCACCTTGTACGACCCGCCGTAGTGCCCCACGTCCTCCCCCATGAGGCACACGGTGGGGTCGCGCTCCATCTCCTCGTCGACGGCCTGCGCGGGGGGGGCGAGGGGGTCGCGCGGCGGGCGCGCGCGCGGCGCGCCGCCCTCTCCCCCCTCGGCCCCTCCACCCCCCACCTCGCGCAGCGCCTCCCACATCATGATCTCCTTTTTCTCCTTGGCGGCGGCGCGCACGGCGCGCGGGGCGCGCGGGGCGGCTGGGGGGGCGGGAGGGGCGTGAGCGCGTGCGGTCGGCGGGGCGCGCCGCGGCGGGCGCCCGGGCCGCGCGCGGGGGGCGCGCGCGGCCGGCGTCGACCCCCATCCTCCCGCGGCGCGCGCGGGACGGTCGCCCGTGCGCAGCGGGCGGCGCATGCGCCCGATCCGGGGCGCGGGGGGGGCGCCGCGCGGCGGGCCGACGCGAGCGGCCGGCGCGGCGCGGCGCGCGGCGCGCGGCGGCCCGCGCATTGCGCGCCCGCCCCCCGGCGCCGGGCGATCCTTGCCCGCCGCGCCCGCTGGGCGGGCGATGGGGGCCCGCGGGGCGGCCGGCTTGCCCCCCCCCTTGCACTCACGGCGCGCGGCGACGCGGCCCAGGGGGCGGGCGGTGGGCCGGCCGGCGGTCAGGCGGGCGTGCATGGCGTGCGTGGGGGGGGGGGGGGCGCGCAGGGAGGGCCGGGGGCCGGGGAGTGAGGGGAGGCGCAGTGCGACGCGCGACGGTTGGCCTTGGGGGGCGCGGTCGAATGCATGGCCGCCCCTCCAGACCGCGCCCGCGATCGGTGCGAGCGTGCCGGCCGGCGGGCGGGGCGGAAGAGCTGCCGGGCGCGGTTCAAGCGCGCCCGCCGCGCGCTCGGGGTCGCGCAAACGGGCCGCCCCCGCCCGCCCGACAACCGCCTCCCGCCCTCGGTCAAACGACCGTGCTCACGGTGGACAGTCGGGCGCGCGCCGCGCGAGGCGGCGCACCACCCTTGATTCAGTCCGCGCGGCCGGCAGCGCCAGCTGCGGGTCGGACACGGCGGCGGCGCGGCGCCCGCCGCCCCCACACCCCCAACCGCGCCGCCCGCCCCCCGGGCGCACAGGCGCGGCCCCGCCCTCCCGCGCGCGCGAGATGCGGGCGCCGCCCGGCGCCCCCGGCGCGTGGCGCGCCATCCCCGCCGCTTTCGCGGCGCCGCGCGCGCCGCCACCACCGCGCGCGCCGCCCCCCGCGCGCCGCGGACGGACGCTCGTGCGCGCCGTCTCCCTGCCCGACGGCGCCGGCCCCGGCTCCGACGGCGCGCGCGCCGGCGCGAGGTCGGTGTCGCCCGGCGGCGACGCTGCCCGCTCGCGCACGCGCGCGTCGGCCGCGGCCAGCGTCGGGCTGGGGGCGGCTGAGGCGGCGCCCCGCGAGGCGGTGCCCCCTTCTCCTTCGTCGCGCCTGCCCGCCGCGCTGCGCGCCGACGCGCCGCTCCGCCCCCTGACCTTCGCCATCAACGCCGCCGTCCTGGCCGCCGTCGCCGGCGCGGCCGCGCTGCACGGGCTGTCGACGGCCGGGGCGGCGACGCTGGAAGCCGCGACCGTGGCCGCCGACGTGGCCGCGGCGGTCGCGGCCGCGGGCGGCACCGCGGCCGCGGCCGCGCCGTGGCCGGCCCAGGTGGCGTCAGCGCTGGGCACCGAGACGCTCGCGGCCGCGGGGGCGGCGTGGACGGCGTACGCGTCGGCCCTTGCCGCGCACCCCCTGGCCGTGCCGGCCGCCATCTCCGGCGTGACCTACGGCCTGGGCGACGCGACCGCGCAAGCGGCCGAAGGGCGCTCCGTCTCGGATTTCGACCCCGCGCGCGCGCTCCGCTCAGCCCTCGTCGGCGCCGCGCTCCACGGCCCCCTCGCCGCCACCTTTTACACCGCGCTCGACCGCGCCATCATCCTGTCGCCCTTCTTCGGGGGCGGCGACGCGTGGTACGCGCCCCTGGCGTGCCTGGCGCTCGACCAAACCATGTTTGCTTTTTCTTGGAACGCGCTCCACGCGACCGCCCTCGGCCTGCTCGCCGGCGCGCACCCCAAAACGGTGCTCGCCGCCCTGCTCCCCGTCGCGGCCGCGGGCACGCGCGGCGGGTGGCGGCTGTGGCCCGCGGTCGGCGCGGTGACCTTCACCCTCGTCCCCGCGCCGCACCGCCTCCTGTTTGTGGACGCCGCCGACCTGGCGTGGGTGACTCTGCTGGCGGCGTACGCGGCGCAAAAGCGTGGGGGCGGGGAGGGTGGCGGCGCGTGACGCGCCCATTTTTTGTGCCTCCGCTTTGGTGGGGGGAGAGAGGGGGAGGGCACACATTTTTGACAGAGCGACGACCGCGGGTGCACGAGGCCCTGTAGGAGAGGAGCACGAGCGAGAGAGCCGCGGCCGCACGACTCTCGCACTCCCCGCCCCGCGCGCATCCCCACCCCAGCGCGCTAGATCGCGCCAGGGGCGCCACCATGAGCGATGCCGGCGAGGTGCGCGGCGCGCGGCAGGCGGCGGCGGCGCGCGGCAGACGTGGGCGCGCCACCGGCCCCTCGCCCGCGCGCGCGCGCCCGCGGGCGGCACGTGGGCGACGCGGGCGACGCGCGCCTTGGGTGGCGGGCCCGCCCAACGCCCGTGCGCCGCCGCGCCAGCGCCGATTCCCCGCCCCTCCTCCTCAGCCGCCCCCCGACGCCGACCGGCGCGCCCTGGACGCCGACCTGTTTGGCGACGATGAAGACTCGGACGGCGGCGGGGATGGTGGCGGCCAGGCCGCGGCCGCCGCCCCCGCGCCCGCCGCCCCGCCTCCCGCTGTCTCCATGAAGGACCGCCTCGCCGCCCTGGCCGCCCGCAAAAAGACGGAAGCCGCGGCCGCGGCGGGCGAGGGGGAGGAGGCGGCGGCCGAGGGCGACACCGCGCGCGTCGCGGCGAAGAAGGAGAAGAGGAAGCGCAAGCGCGAGGCGGCCGAGGCCGCGGCCGCCGCCGCCGGCGGCAGCGGGCGCGCCCAGCGCGAGGCCAAGGCGAGCGCGGCGGGCGCGGCGCCGGTGGAGCGCCACGGCGACGACCCGTCGGCGTCCGAAGACGAGGACGCCGCCATCGGGGCCCGCGACGCGGACGACGACGCGTTCATCGACGACGACGGGGCTGAACCCGCGCCGGACCGGGAGGACGGCGGCGGCGGCGGCGGCGGCGACTCGGACGGGGAGGACGACGTCGTCGTGGAGGACGCCGCCTTTGACGCCATGTTCGACGCCAAGGCCTCCCGCCGCGGCGCGGCCGGCCCGTCCGCGGCAGACGCGGCGGCCGTGCAAGCGTTTGTGGCGCGCATGGAGGTGGCCGCGGAGGCCGATGCGGCGGCGGCCGCGGCGGGCCGCCCCGCGGTCGAACGCCTGCGCCTCCTCCCGGCCGTCCGCTCCACCCTGGCCGCGGCCAAGACCGCGGGCCTCTTCCTGGACTCGGGCGTGCTGCGCGTGCTGCGCTCCTGGCTGGCCCCCTCGGGCCCCGGCCGGCTCCCCCCCGTCGCGCTGCGCGCCGGCGTCCTCGCCGCCCTCGCCACCCTCCCCATCGACGTCGCGGACGACGTGCGCAAACACCAGCTCAAAGAGTCGGGCGTGGGCGCGGCGGTCTCCTTTTGCGCGCGGCTCGCCGCGGAGACGCCCGCCAACCGGCGCGCGGCGCGCGCGCTCGTCGAGCGCTGGTCGCGCCCCGTGTTTGACGCGCACGCGGACCAAGCCGCGGATTTGGAGGCGAGGCGCGCCCGGGAGCGCGACGCGCTGGCGGTGCGCGCCGCGCGCGCGGCCGCCACCGCGGCCGCGCCCGCGTCGGCCGCGCCCGAGCGCCGGCGCGCGCTGCCGCCGCGCGCGCCCAGACTGGACTACGTCATGCGGCCCGCGAGCGAGGCGGCGGCGCCGCAGGGAGGGGCGGGGGGGTCCAAGTCGGGCGGCGTCGAGGGGAAGCTGCGCGCGCTCGCGCGCCGCAACAAGGCGGGCGCGCCCCGGGCGGCGCGGCCCAGCGTCGAGGGCAAGGGGCTGCAGTGAGGGGGGGGGGGGAGGAGTTGCGCACTGCTTCCGGGGGCGAGGCGTGAAAGCCGCCGCCGCGCCGGCTCCCTCCCCACAACGCTCCCCTCGCCCGGCGGATGCACCCGCCCCTCAACCGGCGCGGCACCCTCTGCGCCGAGGTGAGGGACCGGGCAGCGGGGCGCGAGGGCGGCGTCGCCACTGCCGCCGCCCATCCCCCTTCCTCCTCCCCTGCAGCAAGCGGCCGCACTCGTCGCCTGCCACCGCGACCACCGGTTTGCCAAGTTCTGGGGCGCGTGCAACGAGCGCAAGGCCGCCCTGGACGCCTGCTTCCGCGCGGAAAAGGCGGCGCGCCGGTGAGGGCGAGGGCGGGGGGGGGCGGCCGGGGGCGCAGGGCTAGCGGGTGGCGGTGATGAGCGCGAGCGCGTGCCGGGAGGCGCCGAGGGCGGAGGCCGCCGCCCCCGGGGGCCGCCCCCCCCCCCCCCCCCCCCCCCCCCCCCCCCTCCCCCAGCGCCCTCAATTTCGAGCGCGCCCGCCGCGAGAAAGAGCGCCTCGCAGCGCGCCTGAAATCCGCGCCCACCCTCTGATGATGTCTGGCGCCGACGGCGGGGACGACACCGCGCTGCCCGGCCGCCGCGCGGGCGACGGCGCGACCGCGTCGACGCTGGGCGGCCCCGCGGCCGCGACCGCGACCGCGGGCGACCGGGACGATGGGGGTGGATCCGCTGGCGGCACCCCCGCGCGCACGTTTGCGTCGGCGGCGGCGGTGGAGCCGCGCGCGCGCCGCGGCGCGGCGCGCGCGCGGTCGGCGCTCGGACCCTCCACCGACGACGGCGACGGCGACGCCTCCGCCGGCCCGCCCCGCAAAGCGCCGCGCCGCGCCGCGGGCGCGCCGCCGCCGGACGCGGGGCCGGCGCCGGGGGCGAGCGTCGGGCCGGCGGTCGCGGTCGTGGCGACCGACGCCGGCGGCGGCGTGGCCTCGTTCTCCACCGGCGTCGACGCCGCCGCGTCCTGCGGGTCGGGCGAGGGCGGCGGCAAGCGCGGCGCGGGGGCCGCCCGCGCGCCGCCCGCGCGCCGCGCCCTCTCCGACACGCACTCCTCGGGCGCCGCCCGCCGCCCGCGCGTGCTGCTGCTGGTGACAGGGTCGGTGGCGGCCATCAAAGTGCCCGAGGTGGGTGGGTGGGGGGGGGAGGGAGGGGGGGAGGGAGGCACGGGGCGCGCGCGCGCGCGCGCCGCGCCGACCCCGCCCCGCCCGCCGCGCCCCGCCCCGCCAGCTCGCGCGCCTGCTCTGCGACTTTGCCGACGTCCGCGTCGCGGCGACGGCCCCCGCGCTCTCCTTCTTCGGCGACCCGGACCTGCCGCCCGCGGCGCGGCCGCTGCGCGGCGACGCCGACGAGTGGCGCGCGTGGTCGCGCGCGGGCGACCCCGTGCTCCACATCGACCTCCGCCGCTGGGCCGACGTCGGGCTGGTGGCGCCCCTGTCGGCCAACACGCTGGCCAAGATGGCGCACGTGAGGGGGGGGCGGGGGCGCGCGGGGGTTTGACAAGATAACCACCAGGGTCGCGGCCCACCGCCGCCCCCCACCCCCCCCACCCCCAGGGCCTGTGCGACAACCTGGTCACCTCCGTGCTGCGCGCCTGGGACTGGGACAAGCCCCTGCTCCTCGCGCCGGCCATGAACACGGCGATGTGGGCGCACCCGGCCGCCGCGGCGCACGTCGCGGCGGTCTCGTCCTTTGGCGCGTCGGTCATCGACCCCGTCGTCAAAGCGCTGGCCTGCGGCGACGTCGGCGTCGGGGGGCTGCCGCCGCCCGCGGCTCTGGCGGGCGCGGTGCGGGGCGCGCTGGGGCTGGGGCGGTGACGGGGGGGGGGGGGGGGCCGCGCCCGCGCCAGTGGTCGCGTGTCACTCCCCTCGCCCCACCCGACCCAACTCCCGCCACCGCCCGCTGCCATGGCCGCCGCCCGCTGCATGTGCGTCGGTGGCGGCGGTGCGGGCGGGCGGCGGTCGCCTCCGCCGAGCATGCGGCGCGCGCGCGCGCGCGCGCGCGCGCCGCGCTCGCCCGCCCCCCGCCCCCGCCCCGCCCCCCGCCCCGGCGATGGTGCCTTGCCACCCCCCAACCGCGGGCGCCGCGGCGACGCCAGACGAGGCCCGGCCGCGCAGCGGCGCCGCGTCCCGCGGACGCCGACCCCATCGCCCCCGCCCCCAGCGCCCGCCCCCGGCCCGCCCTCGCCCCGCGCGGCGTCCGCGCCCCCCTGGCCCCCGCGCGCGCCACGCCCGGCCGCGGCGACGGCCTCCGCGGCCTGAAAAACCTGGACCTCCCCTCCATCGACACGGGCGCGGCCGGCGATGTCTTGAAGGGTTGGGCCGGCGAGGCGTCCGACTTTTGGGAGGCGTCCGAGGAGAAGCCCGCCATCCTGGCCATTTTTGGGGCGACGCTGCTCGCGCTCGCGGCGGCCAACGGCATCGCGGGCGCGATCGACCGCGTGCCCGTTGTGTCCGACCTGCTGGAGCTGGTGGGGTTGACCGTGACCGGGTGGTTTGCGTACCGGTGAGGAGAGAGGAGAGACGGGGAGGAGACAAGAATCGAGGCGCGCGCGCGCCCCGCCCTTTCTCACGCACCCCTCGCCCCCTCGGCAGCAACCTGATCTTCAAGCCCGACCGGGAAGCGTTTCTCAAAAAGGTGGACGCCTACCTGGACAAGGCGTTCGGCAAGTGACGCAGAGGGGGGGGGGTCAGACTCGAGAGGGGGGTCGAGAGGGGCGGCGCGGGGAGCGCAGAGAACGCGCGCGCCCCCGTGTCGACACCGCACACCACTCGATCACACGCAACACACACACGACTGTCTCCCTGCGGCGCGGGGAGCGCGGAGAGCGCGCGCGGCGCCGCACACCACTGCCCCCCTCCCCGCCCCCTCACGCCAACCAATCGAAGCCCGAGGCAGCGTTGATCGCCGCCGCGACCGCCGCCTTGTCCCGGGTGGAGAGGGTGGCCACCACCGCCCCCGCGCGGTACAGCATGAAGGTGGGCACCGCGCGCACCCCTTGCTCCACCGCCAGCTCGGTGCGGCCGTCCTCGTCGTCGAGCACGTTGTGCTGTGGGTGAGGGGGGGGGGGGGTGGGCGGCGGGCGGCGGCAGAAAGATGAGGTGAGAAGAACAGAAATACAAAAACTCGCCTTGAGAAAAACGACGTCGGGGTGGCCGCCGCCGCCCGGCGCGCCCGACTTTTTGCACAGCTTTTCGTAGGCCTTGGCGACGTAGCTGGGGGCGGGAGGGAGGGGCGGGCGGGGCGGGGAGGGTCGGTTGTTCGCGTGCGAGGCCATTGACCACCGCGCCACCCCCCAAACGGCGCCCCCTCCCTCCTCCTCACCGGCACGCTCCGCACGCGGTGCGGTAGTAGTCCACGATGACCAGGCCGTCGTCGCCGGCAGAGGCCCGGGCGGCGGCGAGGTCGCCCGGCGACTCGACCTCCGCGACGCACCCCACGGGGCACGCGCCCTCCGGGTCCCAGGTCGCGCCGCAGCCGCCGTCGGTTGGGGTGGTGGATGCAGCGTCGGCAGCGGGCGTCTCAACGGCGATGCCTTTTTCGCGGCGGTGGTGATCGAGGATGCCGCGCGGCGCGCGCGGCGCCCGGCGGGGGCGGGGCGCCCCGATCGGGGCCGGCGCGCGGGCGACGCGCGGGGGTGGGCGTGGCGACGCCATGGGCGGAGTGCGCGCGTCAGCGTCGGCCAAGCGCAGACCGAGCTCCTCCCTTGCCTCCGCCCCCAATGCGCGCGCACGCACCCCCCAAGCCGCCCGCCGTGCGCGCGCCGCACCGCGTCGCGCGCGCGCCGCCCGCGCGCGCCCCGGTCGCGCGCCGCGCGGCGGCCGACGGCGGCGCGCCGCCCGCGCCGGCCAGGCCGGCGCCGTCCACCAAGCCCGCGGAGTTGGTGAGAATGCAGGGCTGCGGGGGCATGGGCGGGGAGAAGCGCGCGCGCCTGGCGCGCCCGGGGCGCGCGCCCACGCGTGGCCGCTCCGCGGGCGCCGACCCTCTTTCCCTCCCTCCCCCTCCCCCAGTCGCCCGCCGACGCGGAGGCCGCCTGGGAGAACGCGCGCGCCCTGCAGCGCGACGGGACGACGGTGGCCGGGCCGGTGGTCGCGGTCAACCGGGGGGGCGCCGTGGTGATGGTCGCGGGCCTGTCGGCCTTCATCCCCTCGTCCAAACTCGACCCCGCCCGCGTGCCCGGGGGCGGGGCGCCCCCCAAGACGCTGGTGGGGGAGACGGTGCGCGCCAAGGTGGTGCAGGTCGACGCCGCGGCGCGGAAACTCATTCTGTCGGAGCGCGCGGCGTCGCTCGCCGACCTCGCCGCGTGCGTCGCGGAGGGCCAAGTCCTGACCGGCGTCGTCACCCGGCTCGCCGACTACGGCGCCTTTGTCTCGCTGCAGAGCCCCGACGGCGGCCTGCACGGCGCCGAGGGTCTGATCCACCTCTCGGAACTCTCGTGGGACGCCGTCCTGACCCCGGAAGCCGTCGTCCAGCCCGGCACCGTCGTCCGCGTCCGCGTCCTGGGCGCCGACCCGTCCCGCGGCCGCATCGAGCTCTCGCTCAAGCGCATGGAGGCCGACCCGCTGACCGAGACGCTCGACGCGCTGCTGCCGATCAGGGGCGGGCCGCCGCCCGCCGGGTCGGCGTCGGGCGACGCGTCTTCGTCTGCCTCTGCTCGCGACGCGCCTGACAAGGTGGCCTCCCTCCCCGCCCACGTCCCGGCCCCCGTCGAGTCGGTCTGCGCCGCGCTCGCGGCGCGCGCGGGCGTCGACGCCCTGCGCCTCGGGCGCCAGGTGGAGGAGAAGCGGGCGGTGAGCCAAGACCTGGAGCTCTGGATGTCGCGCGAGGTGGTGGCCGACGGGTGAGAGAGGGGAGAGAGGGGGGGAGAGGGGCAAGGAAAAAACAAAAGGCGGCAGGGGGGTGGCCACACCACCGCCAACCGCCACCCCTCCCTCCCTCTTCCAGATTCATCCTGCTCGCGCGCGCGGGGCGCCTTGTTCAAGAGATTCATGTGACGACGCGCTTGCCGGCGGCCGAGATGCGGGCGACGCTCACCTCGGTCCTCAAGGGCATGGTGTGAAGGCGAGAGGGAGGGACGAGAGAGAGCCGGGGCGGGGGAGCGGGGAGACGGTGTGTGAGCGTGGGGCGCGTGCGTTGTTGCTCCCCTCGCCTCCCCCTCACGCCCGCACCGGCGCCTCCACGCGCCCGTACAGCGTCGTGCGCTGCACCGGGACACGCCCCGCCGCGACGGCGGCGGCGGCCAGATCGGACGCGGACACCGACGCGCCGTGCGCCCCGCCGGCCGCGCGCGTGATCGTCTCCTTCATGAGCACGCCGCCGCAGTCGTTGCAGCCGGACGCGAGGAGGCGGGGGAGGAGGGACAGGCCGAGCTTGGGCCAGGAGGCCTGCAGGGGGGCGGGCGGGAGGAAAGGGTGGGGGCGGCTCTGGTCCGCCGCCCCGCCCCACACAACGCCCGCCCGAAACCCTGCCCCCCCCCGCCCTCTCCCCCCCCGACCTGGATGTTGTCGATGCTGCCCGCCAAGAACAACCTCGCCACCGCGTGCACGAGGAGCGTTTCGCGCAGGGTGGGGCCGCCGCGCGTCGCGCCGGCGGCAAAGCCGGGCGCCGCGTCGGGGACAAACGGGAGGGGGACAAACTCGGTAAACCCCCCCGTGCGGTCCTGCAACGCCCTCAACGCGTGCAGGTGCACCGCCCAGTCGGCGGGCGCGTCGACGTGGCCAAACATGAGCGTGGCCGTCGTTCTGAGGCCGGCGCCGTGCGCCGCGCGCACGGTCGCCAGCCACTGCCGGCTCGTGACCTTGTCCGGGCACAGCGCCCGCCGCACGGCCGGCCGCAGCACCTCGGCCGCGGTGCCGGGCAGGGAGCCGAGGCCGGCGCCGCGCAGGCGGGCGAGGAAGGACGGGACCGCGACGCCGAGCGTCGCGGCGCCGTGCGCCACCTCCAGCGGGCTGAACGCGTGCACGTGCGCCCCCGGCGCCCCTCGCTTGGCGGCGGCGAGCAGGCGCAGGTAGGTGGCGCCGGTGAAGGTGGGGTGGATGCCGCCCTGGAGGCAGAGCTCGGTCGCGCCCGCGGCGGCCGCGGCCGCCGCGGCGGCCTCGACCTCGTCCTCGCCCATCAGGTAGGGCGCCTCGGCCGCGGCGCCGGGGTGGGCGGACCCGGGGCGGGCGGCGGAGAAGGCGCAGAAAGTGCAGGCGAGCGTGCTGCGAAAGAGAGGGGCGAGGGTGGGCGCGCGCGCCGCGCGCGCGCCGCCCTTCCTTTCCCGCCCCGCCCCGCTCCTCCACCCCGCGCTCACCACACGTTGGTGTAGTTGATGTTGCGGTTGACGACGTACGTGGCGTCATTCCCGCGCAGGCGGGACCGGCAGGCGTCGGCGGCGGCGAGGACGGCGTCGAAATCATCGGCGCGCGCCGCGAGCGCGGCGCGCGCGGTCGCAGGCGTCATCCGCCCCCTCCCCTCCGCCGCCGCCACAATCGCCTGCTCCAGGGTGCGGGTCCGGGGGGGCGAGGGCGCGCCGGCGAGGGTGCCGCGCGAGGTGGCGGCGACGCGCCAGCGCGGCGCGTGCGCGGGCGCCGGGGCGGGGAGCGAGGAGCCGCCGCCGCTTCCCGCCACCACGGCCGCCCCCACCCCGCTGACCCCGACCGACACCGGGTCGACCGCCGGCCCCGCGGGCGGCAGCCAGGGCCCGCCCGCGCCGCCGCCGGGGCGCCACGGCGTCGCGCGCGCGAGGCCTTCCGCGTCGGCGCCGCGCCGCACGGCGGCGGCCACGGACGCGGGGCCGCCGGTTTCGTCGAGCCACCCCGGCTCCCGGATGAAGCGGGGGTAGACAGGGAGGCGCGGGGTCAGGACGAGACCCGCCCTCGCGCTCGCGTCCGCGAGAGCGTCGAGCGCGGGCCACGCCGCTTCCGGCGACACGTAGTCCGCGGTCACTGGGCTGACGCCGCCCCAGTCGCACGCGCCCGCGGCGAGCAGGGCGGTCCACGCGGACGGAGACGAGGTGAGGTTTGGGGGCGACTGAATCCCGACGCCCGGCCCCGCGAGCAGGCGCGCGACCGCCACGCACCACAGGACGTCCAGGGCGTCCCCGGGCGGGTGGGCGGCCATGGGGGTGCCGGCCTTGGGGCGGAAGGGTTGGAGGATGATTTCTTGGATGGCGCTCCCCGCCGCCACGATGGCCAGCAACGAGTCCAGCCTGTCGGAAACCGACTCCCCGATGCCTATCAAGATGCCGGTCGTCGTGGGCGAGCGCGAGGCGGCGAGGGCGGCCAGGCCGGCTAGGCGCGCTTCTTTCGTTTTGGTGCCGCACCCCGCGTGCGCGGGCACGGCCGCCGTCGTCTCCAGCATGAGGCCTTGGGAGGCGCAGGAGGCGCGGAGGAGGGTGGCTTGGGCGGGGGTCAGCACGCCGGCGTTGGCGTGCGGGATCAGGCCGGTTTCGCTCAAGACTGCCGCCGCGACCGCCGCCACATGCTCCACCGTGGACCCAACCCCGAGGGCGTCCAATTCGGACGCGGCCTCGGGGTGCACGGCCTCCGGGGAGTCGCCCAGGGTGAGAAGGGCTTCCGTCGCGCCGACCGCGGCGCCCGCGCGCGCGAGCGCGACGCACTCCTCGACCGTCATGTAGGCTCGCCTCCCGTGCACCGGGGGGGAGGAGAAGGTGCAGTACCCGCACGTGTCCCGGCAGAGGCGGGTGACGGGGAGGAAGACCTGAAGGCGGGGAGGGCGACGGGTTGGCACGCGCGCCGCGCGTAAACCCCATTCCCTCCACAAGCCCCTCCTCCCTCCCTGCCCTGCCTTCGGCGAAAAGGTGGCGGTGCGGCCGCCGGCGCGCCGGTCGCGCACGGCGGCCGCGGCGGCGCCGAGCTCTGCGACCGCGCCGGCGTCGCGCGCGGCGGCCAGCAAGCCGCGCACCGCGCCCGGGTCCACGGGCCCCGCGCCCGTCGCCGGGCGCGCCAGCAGGTAGTCGACCGCGTCGCGCGCCTCGCGCGGGAGGGAGGCAAGTGGGCGCGGGCGGCGAGTTGGGGTTGGGCGGACGCGCGCTGGCGGCGGCTGGGCCGCGGCAGCCGCCCGCATGTCGGCCAGTGTCGCGGCGGCGGCCGGGCCGGTGTGAAAGAGCCAGACTGAGGCAGGGATTGGCGCTGCGCCGCCGTCCCACCACTCCCCGCGCGCGCCGCCGCCGCCCCCCCCCGCGGCCGGCCCCCGCCATGGACCCCGCGTCCCGGCTGCACCGCGTGCGGCGCACCGCGCTGCAAATGCTGGACGACCGGGGTTATCTAGTGGCCGAGGTGAGATTGGGGAGCGGCGGCGGCGGGCTTGCGTCGGGCGTGGCGCTCGATCTGAAGTGGGCGCCCTGCTGGCGTGGACGGTGCGCGGCGCGGCGGCCGCGCCGCCGCGCGGCGCGCCGCGGCCGCCGCCGCCCGCGCAGCGCCGCCCCCGTCCCACCTCCCACCCCCCCCACCCCCCTCCCAGGACGACCTCACCGCCACCCTGGACGCGTTCCGGGACCGCTTCGGCGACGCCCCCAAAAAGGACGACCTCACCATCCTCGTCCCGCGCGCCGACGACCCGACCGACCAGATTTTTGTCTTCTTCCCCGAGGAGCTCAAAGTGGGCGTCAAAGTTATCAAAACTTTTGCCGAGCGCATGCGCGGCGAGGCCGTGTTTCGGGCCATTGTCATCGCGGCCGCGCCGCTCACGCCGTTTGCGCGGCAGTGCCTGGCCGAAATGGCGCCCAAGTACACGGTCGAGGTGGTGCGTCGCGCGGGTGGGGGGTGGGGGGCGGGAATGGAGTGCGGCGCACACGACGCTTGCCCCGACCCCCACGCCTCCCGCCCTCTCTCTCTCTGTTCAGTTTCAAGAGCAGGAGCTCCTCGTCAACATCACGCACCACGTCCTCGTCCCGCCGCACACCGTGCTGTCGGACGCGGACAAGGGCGCGCTGCTGGCGCGGTACCGGGTGCGCGACGCGCAACTGCCGCGCATCCAGTTTCACGACCCCGTCGCCCGCTACCACGGCCTCGCCCGCGGCCAAGTGGTGCGCATCGTGCGCCCGTCGGAGACGGCGGGGCGGTACGTGACCTACCGACTCTGCGTGTGAGGCGGGGGTGGAGGGCGCGGGGGGCGGGGGTGGGGGCGGGGTCGGCTGTTCCGGGTCTGTGGTTTTGGCGGGCGCGGGACCCGCGGGGCGTGTCAACGTGTCCACGGGGGGCAATGGTGGCGGCGGCTGCGGTTGCAGTGAGGGGGGAAAGGACAGGGCGGCCAGCCAGGAACGTGCGCGGTAACTCTGCCCTCCCTCCTCTCTCCCTCTCTCTCTCACGCCGTCACCGCGAGCAAAGGCTATCTTCTCTCTCACACACTCTCTTTCTCCCTCACAATTCCCTCCCCCCAAGCGTCGCCCGCTCCCACCCATCGGGTGGCGGCGCGAGGCGCGCGAGCGAGAGCGCGCCCGCGGCGCGCGGCGACGCGCTGGTCGGGTCGCTCGCGCCCTCCACCCCTTCCCCATCGTAGCCGGCCTTGTGCCAGGCGGCCGCCGTGGCCACCAGGTCGGCGTCGGTGGGCGGGGCGAGGAGCGGGGTGGGGGCGTGGCCGGGAGGGGGCGGGCGGGCGGGCGCCGACCCGCCAGGCTCTTCTTCCTTGGCCGCTTTGAGACTCCAGCCGCCCGCCAGGCCGCCGACGCCGCCGTAGGAGGCGAGGGGCGAGGTTCGCCGGGGGGCGGGGGTTGCCGCGCGGCGCGCGGTCGCGGGCGACGCGGTCAGCGCGACCAGGGCGAGGAGCAGAAGAAAACGGTGTTGTGTCGGCATCGTGGGTGGAGCGTTGTTGCGGGCCCGAAGGCCACGAGCCGCGAGTGCGGGCGCGAATCTGACAAGATTCGCGCGCCCAGTGCCCGTCGTGACAGCAAACCGTCGACCGATGTGCCGTTGCACTGCACCAGCAAACGCTCGCACTTTCAAGGTTTGACCGGGACAAGCACGGCGGCGGCGGCCGCCGCGCGGGCGTGGAATGCGCGGCGAGTGGACGCCGCCGCCCGTTTCGGGGCGCCGGCGGATCGAGCGCGCCCACTCAAACAGTGGGCGGCCACGCGACGGCACGCCACGGGAGCTGGGGCCGGGGCTCGCCCGCCAGTGTGCCGCAGCAGAGGCGCCGCGGCGTTGCCACTCTCGCACGCGGCTGCCGCCTGGCGCCCCGCCTTTCGCCCCAACCTATCAAACGCACGCCCTTGGTGAGCCTGGGAGAGCGGCGCTGGGCGCGGTGCCTGACAGCGCGCGCACAATGGGGGCCCCGCCGTCTGGCGCGCCCCCAGTTGGCGCCGCCCGGCCGCGCCAGCCGCCTCATCGCCCCCCACGAGCGCGCTGATTGTGCGCGCTTCGGCCAGGCGGGAGGGGGGCACGCGCCGGCGCGGCCGCGGCACGCGGGCGGCGCGCGCCGCGCCGGCGCGGGCGCGGGCGTGCCACCTTCGCGGCCGACGCGCCCCACCCCACCCCACCCCCCCCAGAGCACGCCGCGGCGAGGGCTGTGCTCGGACAGACCCCCGCCCCCCCTCGACAACCGCCAACCACCAACCGCCATGCCCGCCGCGACCGCCGCGCCGCCCGCGCCGCCGCGCGCCGCGACGTCGCCCAAGCCGGCGGCCGCGCCGGCGGCCTTGCTGCCGCCCCGTCAACTCGACGCCCCCGGCGAGGCCGCGGGCGACGCGGACGCCATGGCGGCCCTCGCCGCAGGCCTCGCGCGGCCCGCCTCCCGCAAGCGCCTCCCGTGCTCCTTCCTGTACGACGCCGCCGGCTCCAAGCTGTACGACGCGATCACGGAGCTGGACGAGTATTATCCGTACAAGGCGGAAGCGGGGCTGTTGGCGGCGCACGCGCGCGCGATCGTCGACTCGCTGCCCGCAGGCGCCGTGCTCGTCGAGCTGGGCTGTGGATCCGCCACCAAGACGGGCACGCTCGTCGCCGCATTCGCCGAGGCCCGCGGCGCCCCCCAGGCGCGCTACGTGGGCGTCGACTGCTCCGCCGACTTTCTCGCCGCCGCTGAAACCAACCTCGCCGCCGCCGCCCCCGGCGCCGCCGTCCAGACCGTGTGCTGCCTCTACGAAGCCGCGGGGGCGGCGGCGGCCGCCCTGCACCCCGGCGCCCCCCTCGTGTTCCTCTGGCTCGGGTCGTCCGTCGGCAACCTCCCCCCCGCCGACGCCGCGTCCCTCATGCGCGGCTGCATGGCGGCGGGCGGGCCGGGGTCGGCGGTGCTGCTGGCGACCGACCTGTGGAAGGCGGAGGCGCGCATGCGCGCCGCGTACGACGACGCGGCCGGCGTCACCGCCGCCTTTATGCGCAACGGCCTGGCCCACGCCCTGGCCTGCCTGCCCGGCGGCGCGGCCGCCGCGGCGGCCGCGGGCGCGGGGCCGGCGGCGTGGGCGTACGGCGTCGACCTTGGCGGCGAAGAGACGAGCGTGCGCATGTTTCTGACGTGCCCCGCCGCGTTCGCCGTGCCCGGGGGTGCCGGCATCGCCTTTGCGGCGGGCGAGCGGGTGCTCATGGAGACGTCGCGCAAGTTTACTGGGGCCAGCATCGACGTGCTGGCCGCGGCTTCCGGGGCCGCCGTCGCCGCGCGGTGGGCGTCGGCCGACTACGCGCTGCAGCTGCTGACGCGCGCCGAGTGATCAGGAGGGGGAGGGGGGGGGCGGTGGGACGAGCCGTGGCGCTGCCTGTGCGCACGCACGCGCCGAGGCAGGCGCGGCTCTGGGGGCGCGAAACCAAAATAGGTTCGCTTGGGCGAAGCTGGGGCGGGCGCGACTTCTTTTGCGTGTGATGGCTGGAGTGGCGAAACAGGGACGAGGGGGCGCGAGAGCGGGTCCGCCTCCACTCTCGCCTCGGATGGCGGCCGCGGCCGCCCGCCGCCTGGCGACCGCCGCCGCGGCGCCTCTCCCCCTCTTTGGCTCCCTGTTTGATGTCCTCACTCCGGACGTGGGCGCCCGCCTGGCGCGGGACGGTGTGGCGGTGGTCGACGGAGCCCTGACGCGCGACGGCGCCGCCACCGTCCGCGCCGAACTCGCCGCCCTCAAATCCCTCAACCTGCTCACCCTCAACGCCACTCACCTCGTGCACGCGGGGACGCGGGAGCTGCTCCCCAAGGCGGGCGTGTGGGAGGCCGAGCCGGCGCCCGGGTCGGCCGCGGCGGCCGCCGCGCCCGCGCTCGCGGCCGCGGCCGCCGACTCGACGCTGGCCGTCTTGTTGAGTGTGGTGTGCCCGAGCCTGGATTTGAGGGGGGCGTCGATCCTCAAGGCGCAGTTGAACGAGGGGCACGGCGCGTGCTTCCCGATTCATCTCGACACCGACGAGGCCGTCGACGCGCGGTCCGTGACCGCCATCTTCTATGCGGACGCAGAAGAAAGGCCGCGGGGCGACGGCGCTCTGCGTTTGTGGTCGCGGCTGGCGGGGCCGCCGCTCGACGTGCGCCCCGCGCCTGGCCGCGCTGTGCTCTTCTCTGCGGCCCGCGTGCCGCACCGGGTCCTCCCTTCCTCCTCCCCGCGCCACTGCTTCAGCGTTTGGCTGTCGTCGGGGCGGCGGCGGCCGCCGCCGGCGGGCGTGGGCGAGGTGGTGGCCGCGCTCGCGCGCGAGGGGGCCGGCCCCGCCGCCGCGCGCGCCGCGCTCCTCGTCGAGCCCGACGGCCGTCGCGCGTTGGCCCGGGTGCGGCTGGGGAGGGAGTGGGACGAGAGCCTGGTGGCGTCACACCCTGCGAGCGCGGCGCTCAACGCCGCACGCGCGGCGCGCGCGGCCGACGAGGCGACGCTGCGCGCCGCGTTTGCGTCGGTCGGCGTCGACCCGGACGAGGAGGGGCTGGGCGACGCGGACGGAGACCCGGTGGCGCGGTGGTTTTGGTAGAGAGAAGAGAGAGGGGGAAAAGAAAACAAATTAATGCATGCGTTGACAGTGCGCGCAGGACACCCCCTCCTCCTCACTCACTCGGACGCGGACGAGCTCCCGTACGCGCCCAGCAGCCCTTCCAGCGCGGGCGCGGGCGGGCTCTCCGGAGCGGCGGGCTTTTGGGGCAGCGGCGCGCCGTCGCCGCCCGCCGGCGCCCGCTTGCGCACGACGACGACGGCAAGCTTGGTGGGGCGAGGGGCGGCGGCGGGAGCGGCGGCCGGGGCGGGCGCGGGAGCGCTGCTGGGCCCCGCGCCACCCCGTTCTTCCTCCTCCCCTTCGAGCCGCTTGACGCGCCCCGCGCGCGCCAGCAGCATGCGCGCGACCGCGGCCTCGTCGCCATCATCCTCGACGCCCCCCCCGCCGCCCCCGCGCTCCGCCGCGAGGGCGGCAAGGGCCGCGTCGACGCTCACGCCCGCGTGCCGCGCCGCGCGCGAGCGCAGCTCGTCGACCGCGTCCAGCAGGTCCAGCTCCCGCTTGGAGGCGGCCACCCGGTTTTCCAGCGCCTTCATGGCGTCGCCCGCTTCCTCCTCGGCGACGGCGGCCGCGGCTTCCGCCTCTGCCGCGTCGTTGGCCTTCCACGGTTCATAATTCCTGGACGCCCCTCGCTCCACCGCGTAATCCGTGCGCTCGGGGTCTGTTTTAAACGTGATCTCGGCGGAGCAGGCGCGGCAGCGCATGTAGAACCGGAAGATCTACAGAGAGGACGGGGGTCGGCGTTTGGGCCGTTTGCCGCGCCCCACGCCCTCCTCCCCCCTCCCTCCCGCACCTGGATTCCCAGGTATGTCTCCCCTTCCACGTCCTCCTTTTTGGTGTTGAATTTTGTGCCCTGAGGGTGGGGTGGGGGATGAGGGTGGGGGGACTGAGCTCGCGCCGCCCGCGGCCGCCGCGGGCGCGGCATGGTCGCGGTGGGCGCGCGGGGTGCAGGCCGGGCGCGCGCGGCGCACGCGCGCGCCGCGCCGCGTCGCCCATTCCGCCGCAGCCGGCCACCCACTCCCTCCCTCCCTCGTCCTCTCACCTTGGCCATGTACGTCCCGCATGTCTCGCACCGGATGGACATGGGCAGCATCATCCGCACCTTGAGCGCGTTCAGGTCGGCCTTTTTCCCGCGCGGCAGCTTCGCGGGGTCAAAGTCGGGGGGGTAGTACTGGTTGATGATCTTGCGCTCTCCCATGGTGGTGGGGCGGGGGTGGGGCGGGGGTGGGGGGTGGGGAGAGTGTGGTCACGCCGCGGCGCGCGCTCAACGCGCTCTCGCGTCCGTCGCCTGCCACACGCGCCCCTCGTTTATTCCCCGCCCTCGCCGGCGCAGCCCGCGAGGCGCGCCCGCGGCGGAGGCGGCACGCCCACACCCCTCACCCCCTCGCCTCACGCCGCCGCCGTGCGCGGCGCGCGCGGCGCGCGCTCACCCTTGCACCCCTCCCCCTCACGCCGCCGCCCCGCCCGCCGCCACGGGTTTGGCCCCCAGGAACGCGGAATGCGCAAAGAGGGCGAGGAGGCACGTGAGCAGGGCGCACAGGCCCGCGACGAAGAAGGCGAGGACGTATGTCGCGTTGTAGGCGCGCGTGTCGGACGAAGTCCATGCACCCTTGAAATCAGATTCTAACGAAGGCAGCCCCGTGGAGAAGGCGTTCAACACGCAGCCGACGACGACCATGAGGATGGCCGTGTAGAGCGCTTGGGTCAAGAGCGAGCCGTGAGCAAACCCGGTGATCCTGGTGCACGGGTCGCGGGGGTGGGGCGTCGGCGACGCGTGCGGGGCGGCGCGTGGGGCGGCGCGCGGGCCGGGGCGGCCGCGCCGCGCGCGCAAACCTGCGCCTCCCCTCCCCCCACCCCCCGCACCTGTCCTTCTTGGCGGTCGACCGCAGCAGGACGGCCAGCGACCACGCGGCGCCGACGGCGAGGGCGATGATGGAGAGCACGAGGGAAGCGAGGACCGCGTTGAACGCTCTGCCGGACGGCAGGTCGCTGCCGGCGGGCCGTTCTTGACCCCGCAGCCACGTCACGTTCTTGATGGCGACCACGGCCAAGAGGCAGTATGAAAGGGCGAAGGTCTAAGGAGAGGAATTTGGGGGGATGCCGGACGGTTGGCGGCGCGCGCGCGAATGGCCCCGACCCGGCCGGACCTGCCCCTCCTCGCCCTATCTGCGATGCAGCGCCATCGCTGGGAGGGCGCGCGACCGCGGCGGCCGCCAATCCGCCCCCACCTGCAGTACGGCCCATGTCGTCCAGATAGCGCCACGCGCGCCCATAGAGATGGCCATGGGGTGACGAGGAGGGCGCAGCACAGAGCCCGCGAAAGAAAGAGAGTAGGGGCGAGGGCTGGCGGAGAGTGAACAAGCGGCAAGCGCACTCCGTCACTCCCGCCGCCAGCGCCCTCCCGCGTGGCCCCCATGGCCTCCGTGTTCAGCCCGCGGTCGGGCGACCCCGCGCCACCGGGCGCGCCCGCGGGTCCGCCCAAACCCGGCGGGTTGCCTGCGCCCTGTCCGGCGACGCCGCCGCGCCGCTTTGGCTGGGGGCGCGTCGCGGCCGTCGCGTCGCCACTCACCCCGCGCCACAGCGTGCGCGACGACGAGCGGGAGAGCGGCGGCGTGGCGTCGCTGGCGACGCTCCGCGCCGACCCGCCTGCGCATGCGCCGCCCCCCGCCACCGATTACGCCGACCTGCCCCACCACGTCCTGCTGCAGGTCATGCAGTGCCTGGCGGTGGGGGACACCGCGAGCTGGGACGAGCGGGCGGTGCGTCGGGGGGGGCTGGGTCGGGCCGGCGTCCGAGGTTCCCGGGCCGCGAGGGGGCGGGTGGGCCTCTTCGCCCTCGCGATGGCGCCGTGGGAGTCGTGGGAGGCGACCCAGAGGGGGTCGGCGGCGCGGGAGGGGCGGGCGCCACGCCCCCCCCCGACGTGCCGCCCTCGGCGCGCCGCCATGCGCCGGGGCGCTGGCGCGCCCCCGCTCGCCGCTCCCCTGCCGCCGCCGCCCGCCCCCATGCGCGCGCCCTGATTTTGCACTCTCAACCGGGCGGCGCGCGGGCGGAGACCGACGGCGGGCCGCCCGCCGCGCCGTGCCGGCACGGCCAGCCTAGCGCCCGCCGGCGACAGCCGGCGCCCCCTCGTCCCTGACGCCCCGCACCATTTATTCCCCCCCCCCAGCACCTCTTCACCGCCGCCTCCGTCTGCCGCGCCTGGCGCGCGGCCGCGGACGAGGTCCTCGCGCGCGGCGCCGCGGCGTCGGCCGCGCCCGCGCCGCACCCCGCCGCGCTCTTCTCGCCGCGCGCCCCCCCCGCCGGCTCCCCCCCGGGCGCCCTCCTCCTCTGCCGCGTCACCCGCACGCGCGCTCCCGGGCGGGCGGGCGGCACGTTGCTCGCGCTGCGGCTGGACCCCGCGCCCCCACGCGGCGGCGGCGCCGCGCCGCCCGCGGCCGCGTCGCCGCGCGGCGACGGCAAGCTGCTCCTGGCGGCCCGCCTGGGCGCCGGGCGCACCTCCACCCTGCACTACGACGCCGCGTGCGCGGGGCTGCCCGCGGCCTCGCTGCGGCGCGGGTGGGCGACAGCGCGGTTTGGGTTGGCCGCGCGCCCCCGCACCGCGCCCCTGGGCGTCGCGGGCGCGGAGCGCGGGGTGCTGACGTGGGATGGGAGCGCCAAGGGGCGGCGCACGGCGACCGAGGGCGGGGAGGCGAGTGGGGCCGGCGGGTCGGCGCGCCGCGCGCCCCCGCCCTCCCCTCTGCCCTCTGCGCGCCTCGCCACCGTCGACCACGTCACCCGCCTGCGCGGCTTCATGCGGCCTGCCCGGCTGGCGCTGGCGCTGGCGCCGGCGCCGGCGTGGGCGGCGGCGCCGCCGCGCGCCGCGCCGGCGGCGCCCGCGCGCCGGCGGCGGTCGGCGACCGCGCCCGCCCCGGCCGCGCCCGCCACCCCGCCACCCACCCCGCCCGCCGCCCTCATCAACAAGGCCCCCCACTGGAACGCGGCCTTGCGCTGCTGGTGCCTCAACTTCCGGGGGCGCGTCAAACTCGCGTCGGTCAAAAATTTTCAGCTCGTCGCGGCGCCGCCGCCGCCGCCGCCGCCGCTGCCGGCGGCCGGCCCGGCCCGTCAGCCGTCGTTCGTGGCGCGGTTGCTGGCGCGCGCGGGGCGGCGGGGTGAGGCGGGCGAGGCCGAGCCCGAACTCGCACACGTGCCGCCCCCGGCGGCGCGGCGCCGCCGGCGCGGCGCGCCCGCGCGCCGCGTCGTCGTCCAGTTTGGCAAGGTGGACGCCGACGAGTACGTCCTGGATTTCGACCCCGCCGCGGTGAGCCCCGCGGCCGCGTTTGCGGCCGCGATCTCGATGTTTGAGCCGCGCGCGTTTGTTTGATGATAAACGTTTAAGCGCGGCGCCGGACGCCCCGCGCGTTGGCGCGCGTTGTTGTGGGGCGCCTCCGTGGCCCCACCCCCCCCTCCCCTCGTATGCGCCGCGCTCCCGACCCCGGGCGGCCCCCTTTTCGGCCGCCCGCCGCGGAGGCGAGCCGGCAACCCCAAACCCCGACACCCACCCCCGCGTTGTCGCACCGACCCCTTCCCGGGTGAGAGGGCGCGCGGCGGGCGCCGCCCCCGGCGCGTGTGATGAGCGCAGAGAGAGAGACAAAGAGGGGGGAAGAACCCGCACAAAAAAACCCGGGCAGTCGGCGGCGCGGCCCCCACGCTCCCTCTCTCCATCTGCCCACCTCTCCCTCCTCACTCGGCGGCCTCGCCCGGCGCGAGCTCCGCGCGCGGCACGAGCGTGAGCGTGAGCCGCGGCCGGCCACCGCCCCGCCCCCCGTCCTCGACCGCGATCCGCACCGTGGCCACGTCGAACACGCGCACGGCGGGGGTGTCGGTGCCGGGCGGGCACGCGGCGCAGCCGTCGGGGGTGAGCGTCCAATCCCCGGACGCGGCCGCCGCGCCCCCCTCGTCGACCCCTGGCGGCAACGCCCCCGCCTCCGCGCCGTCAAAGTAGGCCGGCCCCTCGATGCCGAATTTGGGGACGAACACAACGACCCCGTTGGCGCGCACGCGCACAACGCGCGCGTCGGCGACGGTCGCGCGCGTTTTGAAAAAGATGAGGGTGTGCAGTTCGACGCTCGCCCGCGCCGCCAGCTGCGCGCCCCGGTGGCGTACGTTGATGGCGGTGGCAACGGACTCGTGCGCGGCGGGGTCGCGGGCGGAGGGAGGGGTCGGGGCGGCGTTGATCGACGCGGCCAGCAGGCGGTGCACGACGACGTCCGCGTACCGCCGGATGGGGGACGTGAAGTGGGTGTAGAGGCCGCAGGCGAGGCCATAGTGCGCGCGGTCGGCGGGCGCCGGGACGGACGCGGCGGCGTAGTACTGGGCGGGCGTCATCGACCGCGTCGCCAGGATGCGGACGAGCCGGTTGAACACCGGGTCGCCCACCCGCACCGCGGCGTCCAACGAGTTGGCCAGCGATCGGGACGTCGTGGCGTCCAGTGGGGTGCCGGCGGCGGCCGCGGCGGCGAGCAGGGGCGCAAACTGGCGCGGCGGCGGCGTCGGGTGCCGGCGGAGGAGGGCGGCGCCCGGGAACGCGGCCAGGGACGCGGCCGCGGCGGCGACGTTGGCGAGGAGCATCATCTCCTCCACCATCTGGTTGGCGGCCCGGACCTGAAACAAGGAAGGAGGAGGAGGGAGGGTGGGCGGCGGCGCGCGCGCGCGCGCGCTGTCGACCCCGCCCGCCTGTCCCCACCCCGCCCCTTCTCCTCCCCTCCTCTTCTTACTTGGTACATGCCGACATCCAGCGGGTCGTGCGTCTCGGTGTCGAGCTCGAACCGGACCTCGGGCGAGGCGAGCGTGAGCGCGCCGGCGGCCGCGCGGCGCGCGCGCATGGCAGCGGTGAGGCGGGCCAGCGTTTTGAGCGCCACCGACACCCCGTCCGCCGCCCCCGCATCGTCGATGCGGGCCTGGGCTTCGGCGTAGGTGAGGGCGGCGACGGACCGGATGACCGACTTGAAAAAGCGGGGCGCCGACACCGTGCCGTCTGCGCGCGCGCGCCACACGACGGAGAACGCGAGCCGCTCGACGCCCGCGCGCAGGGAGCAGATGTCTTCCGTCAGCGCTTTGGGCAGCATGTCGATGCGGCGGCCGACGAGGTAGACGGACGTGCCGCGGGACGCGGCTGGGAGGGGGGCAGGAGGAAAGGGTGGCGCGAGCGCCGCCCGCGCGCGCGGCCCCTCTCCTCTCCCGCCCTCGCGCCCCGCACCGCCCCGGCCTCCCACCTTCCGCGTCGGCGGCCGTGTTGGGGTGCAGGAAGTGGCTGCGTGGCAAGGGGTGTGGGCAAGGGGTCGGCGCGCGGCCGCGCGCGCGCGCGGACCCGCCACCACCCCCGCCCTCGTCCCCCCCTCACCCGACGTCCGCGATGTGCACGCCCAGCTCGTGCACAAACCCGTCCTCATCCGCGCCCTCGTCGGGGCGCAGGGGACGGACGTGGAGGGCGTCGTCGATGTCGGTGCAGCCGGGCGGGTCGACCGACAGCACGGCGACGCGCGTCCAGTCCTCGCGCCCGGGCGACGCCCGGTCGGCGTCGGTCACGGTCCACGGCAGCCGGGGCACGCAGGCGAGGACGGCGTCGGAGAACGGGGCGGTCGCGACGTCGTGCTCCAAGAGGAGGGCCGCCGTCTCGGCCGCTTTGTCGCCCGCGGCGCCGAGCGACCGCACATAGTGGCCCGCCGGGTGCGCGCTCGCCGCGTCCCACCCGTCCACCGCGACCACGATGCGCTGGCCCGCCAGCGTCGCCGCTTGGCGGGTGACGACGCGGACGAGCGGGAGCGCGCGGTCGGTCGGCGCGAAGAGCGCCGCGACGGGCGCGCCGTCGGCGGGCGGACGCTCGCCCGCGCGCGGCGGCAGCAGGGCGCCCGCGTACCCGCGCGCGCGCCACGAGCGGCGCACTATGGCGACCACTTTGGCGCACGGGGGTGGGGGGGCGCCGGGGGCCGAGGCCGCGTCGGCGGGCGGGCCCGCGTCGTCGGCGTCGAGCGCCAGGGCGACGCCCGCGTCCGCGCCGGCGGGGGAGGCGTCATCGGCATCAGCGTTTTCGTCGCCGGCGCCTTTGTTGGCCTCGCGAGCCGGCAGGCGGGCCGAAGGCGGGGTCCAGGACGAAGGGGGCAGCAGTTCCACCGCGACGACGTCCCCGTCAAACGCCCTGTTGATCGCGGCACGCCCTTTAATGAGGATGTCGTCCCCACCGCTCGCGGGCTTGACCCAGGCCTCGTCGCGCGCGAACCGGGACGCGCGGAGCACGCCCTGGAGGAGGCTCCCCGTTTTGAGGCCCGCCGCGACGCCGGACATGGGGCGGTGGTCGTCGTAGACCCGGGCGCGCTTGGCGGCGCGGGACGAGGGGGCGGCGTCGGGCGCGCGAGCCGCGACGAGGTCTGCCAGTCCCGGCGCCGCGCGCGCGAGCGCCGCCGCGAGCGCGGCCGTCGTCAGCGTCGCCACCCCGTCGGCCGTCGCCAGCTCGGCGCACGCGCGGTCGTCGGTGACCAGGGTGACGACCGGGAACGGGGTGCCGGGCGGGGCGGCCGCGGCGGCGGCCGCGACGAGGGCCGCGTAAAAAGTCGCCACTTTGCGCACCGCGCGGTCGTTCCTGTCGTTGGGCGACTCCCCGGTCACCGGCGTCACGTGCGCGGCCGCATGGTGCTCGTTGGCAAAGACGGCGACCCGTTTGGCGGGGAGGGCCGCCAGCGCGCGCAGGCGACTCGCCGCGCCGGCGTCCCGGTGCCGCGCCTCGTCGAGCACGGTGGAGCAGAGCACGATGTCTGTCACGGCGGCGTGCTCCAGGACGTCGGGCTGGTGCAGGGCGACGTTGGTGTCAACAACCAGGTAGCGCGGCGCGTCCGCGGCCAGCACAACGGCCTCCGCCGGGCACGCGGGGTCCAGGGGGGTGCCGGACGGCAAGTCGTCCCGCAGGTAGTGTTCCCGCACGACCTGAAGAGGGGGGAGGGAGGGGTGGAAAGGGAGGACGCGCGCCGACGGCTCGCGGCCACGCCCGCTCCCTCCTGCTCCCGCCCCTCCCCTTCCCGCACCTTGACGACCGACCCCTTTTTGGTCTTGCGGACAAACGCCTTGGAGTGGAGCATAGCGAGAGGGATGGGCGGGCCGCCGGGCGGCGCGGGATACGGCGCCGGCCCTGCGCCGGCCCGGGGTGGTCGCTAGCGCGCCGGCCTCGACCGGGGGCGCGCGCGGCGCGGCGCGGGGCGGCGGCTAGGCCAGGTGTGGCGCCGCGCGGCGGATGCTCGTTGCACACTCGAGGCGCGGCGATGCCGCCGCCCGCCCCTCCCCTCCAGCACGCGCGCTCGGCGGCCGCCCTGGCCGCCCGTCCCGCGGACGACGGCGCCGACCCCGCGCGGCTGCCGCCCGGGTGGCTCTCCTGGCGCGCGCTCGCCGCGTACTCCGGCCCCGGCGCCCTCGCCGCCATCGCCTTTGTTGACCCCGGCAACCTGGAGAGCCTGATTCAGGTGGGGAGGCGGGGTGGGGCGGTGGGAGGTGAGGGTTGGGGCCGAGCGGGACACTCGACCCCCCCCCCCTCTCCTCCCCTCTCCAGGCCGGCACCGGCTCCGGCTTTGCCCTGCTCTGGCTCCTCGCCGCGTCCACCGCCCTCGGCTGGCTGATTCAAACGCTGGCGATTCGGTTGGGCGTGGCGACGGGCTTGGATTTGGCCAGCGCGGCGTCCCGTTACTATGCCCCGCCCGCGCGCATCGCGCTCTGGCTCGCCGCGGAGGCCGCCATCGTGGGCGCCGACGTCCAGGAAGTCGTGGGGTCGGCCATCGCGCTCGCCGCGCTGGCCCGGCTCTCCCTGCCGGCCGCGGTCGTCGCGAGCGCGACTCTTTCTTTCGCCCTCCTCTTCCTCGACGCCGCTGGCACCCGCCGCCTCGAAGCCCTGTTTGCCGGCTTCATCGCGGTCATGGCCGCCTCCTTCGGCGTGCTCGCGTGCAAGAGCGGGGCGGATGTCGGGGCGCTCGCGCGCGGCCTCGTCACGCCGCGCGTGCCGCCCGGCCAGCTCGGCGCCGCCGTGGCCTGCGTCGGCGCGGCCGTCATGCCGCACAACGTGTTTTTGCACTCGTACCTGGTGCGCGGGCCGCGGGAGGGGGATGAAGGCGAGGAGGGCGAGGGTGGCGCCGCCGCGCGCGCGCGCGGCCGCCCCGGGTCCGCCGCGCGCGCGCGCTCCCTGCGCCCACGCTCGGTCTCGATCGCCCTCTTCTCCCTGGAGGCCGCCGCCGCGCTCACCGTCGCGTTTGCCATCAACGTGGCGGTGGTGACGGTGTTTGCGGCGCAGGGCAAAGGAGGGGGTGGCGGAGGAGGGGGTGGCGGAGGAGGGGGCGGCCACCTCCCCGCCGCGACCGGCCTCGCCGACGCGGGCCCCTTTCTCGCCGCCCGCTTCGGCCCCGCGGCCGCCACCATCTGGGCTTTGGGCCTCCTCGCTTCCGGCCAATCCTCCACCATGACGGGCGCCCTGGCGGGCCAGATCCTGTGGTTTGGCGTGTGGCGCGTGCGCGCGCCGACGTGGGCGCGCGTCGCGGCCACGCGCGCGCTCTCGGTCGCGCCCACGCTGGCGCTGGCGACAGCGGCCGCGGGGGACGCGCGCGCGCTCGACGCGTTGGCCCAAGGGCTCAACGTGCTCCAGGCGGGGGTCCTCCCGCTCGCCCTCGCCCCCCTGGTCCGCCTCGCCGCGTCGCCCGCCGTCATGGGCTCGTTTGCACTAGGCAAGGGCACGACCGCGGTCGCGATCGCGGGGTCGGTCGCGGTGCTGGCGTGCAACGCGGGCGTCGCGGCGGGCGCCGCGCGCGCGGCGGCCGCGCGCGGGCCGGGGGCGGCGGCCGCGGTCGGGGTCGCCGCCGTCGCCTACGCGGGCGTCGTCCTGTACCTCGCCTTTTGGCCCGCGCGCGAGCCGGGCGCGGTCTCGCCCCGGGGGAGCTGGGGGGGGGGCGAGCGCGAGGGCGCGCGCGAGCCCCTGCTCGACGGCTCTCCACCCGCGTGACCGTGTCCTCCGTCCCCGCTGTTTTCCGTGTGGTCCGCCGCCTGCAATTGCACCCCCGGCGGCCGTCCGAGAGCCGTCCCTCTCGCCGCGCGCGCGCGCGCCTCTTTCGCCCCTGTCTCTCCTCTCCCCCTCTCTCCCTCACATGACCATGCCGCCGTCCACCTGCAGCACCTGCCCCGTGACGTACGCCGCCGCCGGGTCCATCGCGAGGAATTTGACCAACCCCGCGACCTCTTCCGGCTGGCCATACCGCCCGAGCGGGATCGTGGCCAGGATCGCGTCCTCGTACTTTTTGTCGATCTTGGCCGTCATGTCGGACGCAATAAACCCCGGCGCGACGCAGTTGGCGGTGATGCCGCGCCCCGCGAACTCGCGCGCGACCGTTTTGGTCATCGCGATGACCCCGCCTTTGGCCGCCGCGTAGTTGGCCTGGCCCGCGTTGCCCGTGATGCCGACGACCGACGCGATGTTGATCACGCGGCCGCTCTTTTTCTTGGACATCACCTTGGTCGCGGCCTGGGTCGCCAGAAAGACGCCCGTCAGGTTGGTGTTGATCACGTCGTTCCACTGGGGGGCGGGGGCGGGGAGTGGGGTCGGCCTTGGGGTGGAGAGAGAGGAAAAACAAAACTTCCCCAGTCCCCTCCCCTCCCCTCCCCCCACCATGTCCAGCTTCATGCGCATCATGAGGGTGTCCCGGGTGATCCCCGCGTTGTTGACGAGGACGTCGACGGTGCCCCACTGCGCGACCGCCGAGTCGACGAGGCGCTGGATGTCTTCGCCCTTGCTCAGGTCGGCGCCGACCACGATCGCGTCGCCGCCGGCCGCCTTGATGTCGGCGGCGACGGCCTCGGCGGCGGCGGAGGAGGACGCGTAGTTGACGACGACGCGCGCGCCGGCCGACCCGAGGGCCAGGGCGATGGCTTTCCCGATGCCGCGGGACGACCCGGTGACGATGCACACCGGGTTGGCGATGGCTGGGGTGGGTGGGAGGGGTGGGAGGTGTCGTGAGGTGTGGCTGGAGCGCCTGCTCGCGCGCCGACCGCTCGCGGCCAGCGCCCCTCCCATCCTCCCGTCCGGCCCCCCGATCCCTCCCTCGGCCGACTCACTCTTGGCCGCGGTCACCGTCGCGGGCTCCGTGGTGGCCACCGACGCGGAGACGGCCAGCGCGCGGCGGGGGAGGCGGGCGAGCGGCGCGGCGCGCGCGAGCGCGGACCGCGGCGCGGCGCGGGCGGCGGCGGCCCGGCCTGGTGAGAAAGGTGGGGTGGGGTGGGATGTCACTGCGACCGATGCGTGGAGCGCGGGGGCCGCGCCGGGCCCGCGCGCGGCCGCGGCGGGCGGGCGCGACCCCGCGCGCCGCCGCCCGCCCGCCACCCCCCTCCATCTCACTCACCAGCGGGCGCCAGGCGAGCCGCCAGCAGGGACGCCTCGGTGGCGGAGCGGACGAGGGCCATATTGAGAGGGGGTGAGGGACGGGATGGAGGGGCAGACTGGGCGGGTAGACGCCGCGCGCCGGCCGCTCGCTCACTCTCCGGCGACCCCGGACCGGCCTGCAGGGCATTGCACAGCATCGCTGGCCGCGACAAACACCGCGCCCAGCCCGCGCACACACCCCTCCTCCCTCTCCTCTCTTTCTTACCCGCCGCCACAGCACTTGCTCAACCCCCGCCCCACGCTGACCAACGCCGCCGCGGCAAACGCGGCGCACGTGCCGTATGCGGCCCACAGGGTGCGCTCCCGCCACTCGGGGCGGGCGACGCCGGCCGCGTCGGCGGCCGCGGCGCCGCGCGCAAGCACGCCCGCGGCCACCCCCCACCACGCCGCCGCCGCCCCTTCAAACGCGGCGTCCAGCCAGGCGCCGCACCCGCACAGGTCACACGTGCAACAGAGGAGGAGGGACATGGCGAGGGAGGCGGCGGCGGAGACGCCCGCGACGGTGTACGCGTAGACGCACGGCGCGTTGGACGTCGCGTCGGCGCTCAGCAGGCACCCCGCCGTGACGCTCGTCCCTGCGACGCCAAAGTTCTGGAGGCGGGTGGCGACGATGAACGCGACCGACGCCGCGCCGACAACCTGTGGGCGACGGGGGCGGCGGTTGGGGGCCTGTGCGGTTTCAGGCGCCGCCGCCCGCGCCATGGATCTAAGCACGGACTCGCGAAGGCCGGGCGACGACGGCGCGCGCGGCGCGCGCGCGCGCGGCGTCCCTCCCCATCCCCATGCGCGCCTCTCTCCCCATCCCCGCGCGCCCCTCCCGCCGCACCGTCAGAAAGCTCAAGACCCCCTTGAGCGCCTTGGCGAGCATGGCGGCGCCGCGGGCGGTGCCGGAGGCGCGGGCGGGGCGCCCGGGCCGCGCGGCAGAGTGACCGGGGCCGGGCGAAGCCGGCCGCGCTGGCCCACACTCTCTGCCGCCGCCCGCCGCCCTCGCGGCGACCGCGCCCCCATGAGCGGCGCGCGCTCGGTGAGCGCCCCGATCGCGGCGCGCCCCTGCCGCCGCCCGCGCGCCGCGCGCGGCGCGCCGATCGCCGCCCCCCCCCTCGTCTCGCAGGCCGGCGTCGGCCTACTGGCCCTGGCCATGGCCACCGTCATCGCGCTCTCCGTGTGTTGCCTGGCGATCGGCAACGGGGCGGGAGGGTGGACGGCGCAGGCGCGGACCGACCTGCGCTTTCGCTCGGGCTGGCTCTCCTACACACTCAATAGCGCGCCGCCGACATCTTTGCGCACTTTGAGCGCCGCCGCGTCCGTCTCGTGCATCGTGGCCGCCGCCCTGGTCGCCGCGTCCGCCGCGCTCGCAGCCGCCGTGCTCGGCGTGGTTTGCTGCGGCGGCGCCGGCGGCGCCCTCGCCGCCCTCGCCGCGCCCGCCGGCGCCCTGGTCGCGGCGGGCCTCTGCGTGGCGTACGCGGTGAGCGCCGCGGCCGGGGCGCGCACGATCGGCGCGACGGTCGGCCGCGCCTTTGTACCCTACCCCTCGACCGGCTGGGCCCTGGGCCTCGGCTCCGCGCTGGCGTGGGAGTTTGCGGCGTGCATCGCGTGCGGGTTGCCCCGCGCGACGAGGGACGGGGTGGGACGGGTGGCGGCGGTCCCCGCGTCCCTCGGCGCGGCCAAGCGCTCGTCGGACGCGCCGCCCGCCGCGGCCGCTCCTTTCACAGCCGACCTCGACCCGGAGGTCGCGGCCGCCCTGGCTGACCCGCGGACGCCCGCGTTTTACGGGACGGCGGGGAAGGGCAAGAAACGCGGGGCGGGGGGCGCGCGCGCGGCGACCGCGCGCGCGGCCGCCGCGGCCGGCGCCGGGCCCGCTGCGCCCGCGTCTGCGTTCGTGGGGTCGCTCGCATCGACACACGGGTCTCCTCCTTTCCACGCTGCCCCCCCGGCCGTCGAGCCGCCGCCGCCGTCGGCGCTGCCGCCGCCGACCGCCCTCGGCTTTTTCGCTGCGGCGCGCGACTCGATCAAGCGGGTGGCGAGCTTGGGGCGCACGGCGTGAGAGGGAGGAGGGGTGCGGGGAGGCGCGCGAGAACGAGGGACTGCACAACGAACGCCGACCAAACCATTCGCCCCCCTCGACCTCTAAAACCCCCACCCTCCTCCCGCCCCTCGTGTGTGCGCGGGCTCGCGCCAGCGGCGCACCGCGGTGCGCGCGGGGCCGAGGAGCAGCGGGGAGGAGGCGAAAGTGTGGGGCGGGGGGTGGCACGGCGGGGGCGCGGCGACCGTGGGCGGCCTCGGCGCGGGTGGAGCCGTGTCCTTCATCACGCCCGCCGCCCGCAAGGCCCGGCCGGGCGCGCGAAAGAGCCAGCGCACGCGGGCCAGCGCCGCGGCGTCGCCGCGCGCCCCGGTCCGCGTCAGCGCGCGCCGGTACAGGCGGCCGACGCCGTACGCGTGCACGATGGCGAGGGCGGCCGCTTTCTTGGCCAGGGCAAGCGCGGCCAGCGCGGCAAGAGGATGCGGCATCCCCGTCCGGCGCCAGCGGCGGCTGCCGGAGCGACTGCGGAGCGCGGCGCCGGGCGCGGCTGCGTGTCGGGCGCGGCCGCCGGAGGCGGAGGTCGGGCGTGGTGTGTGGAGGGTGGCCGCAGACGCATCCCCAATCTCTTGCCTGTCTCCACGGCCCGCGCTTGGGGCCGCCGCCCGCGCCAGCCGCGCTCACAACGCGCACCGCGCGCCGGCCGCCCCCTCCGCCTCCAAATCCAACGCAAACGCCCCGCGCCCCGATGGCCGCGTCCGCCGGCCTCGGCGGCAAGGCGCGCGCCTTTTGGAACCACCCCGCGGGCCCCAAGACCATTCACTTTTGGTGCGGGAGGGGAGAGGGGGCGGGATGGCGGCGCCGCGCGCAGCGCGCGCGCGCCGCGCGGCCCTAAACCGACCCCAACCACCCCACCCCACCCCCAGGGCGCCGACGTTCAAGTGGGCCATCACCATCGCCAACGTGGCCGACTTTCAGCGCCCCCCGGAGACCATTTCGACGGGGCAACAGTGCGCGGTCACAGCGACCGGCGTCGTCTGGTCCCGGTTTTCGACCCAAATCACGCCCGTCAACTACAACCTGCTGTCGGTGAACGCGGCCATGGCGTGCACGGGGGCGTACCAACTGTGGCGCAAGTGGCAGGCTGGAAAGGGGAAGGAGAAAGAAGGGGGGGGTGCGGCGGTCGCGGCTGCGTGACTGGTGGCTTGGCGCGGCGCTGATTTGGATAGTGCGCGCGTATGTCTGGTGGCTTGGCGCGGCGCTGATTTGGATAGTGCGCGCGTATGTGTGTGTGACACGCGGCGGAGCTTAAGGGAGCGTGGAGGGCGCACAAACCAAAGAAAGAAACGACCCACCCTCCCCCCCGCTCCCCTCCTACGCCGCCCGGATGCTCCACCCGCGCGCCCCGCCCGCGCGCGGAGACTGCGGCTCAGGCAGGGCGGGCCAGGCGGAAGGGGGCGGAGGGGCGCCGACGGCTTTCGCGGCCGCGCGGTCGAGCCAGCCTGCCGGCGCGGCCTTTGGAGGGGCGGTGGCGGCGACCGGTGCCGGCGCCGGCGCCCTGGCCGCCCTCGCCACGACGCCAAGGGCGGCCGCACCGGTCCCGACCCACACGCACCCCGCGCCGGCAGCCACGCCCCACGCCCACCCCGGGGACGGCAGCAGGCCGCCGCCCCCGACAGCGACGCACGCGTAATAAGACACCACGCTGGCGAGCGTGAGCGCGCCGGCGGGGAGGCCGGCGGCCGCGGCGGCAAACGGCCCGCTGCCGGGCGACGCGCCCTCGGCCGCCGCCGCCCAGACGCCCGCCACCGCGCTGGCGCCAATCATGCACGCCGCCACGACGCCCGCGACGGCGGTCGCCGGGCCGGCGGCCGTTGCCAGGTCGAGCGGCGCCGTGCCGCCGGGCGCCGTCGCGCGCAGCCAGCCCAGACGGAAGCCCGCTCCCGTCGTCGCCATGTTGCCCTGCACGCCGCAGGCGAGGCTGGCGGTGGCCAGGGCGGCGGCGGCGGCGTGGGCCAGGGCGAGAGCCGCGCTCGAGGCCTGGACGACAGGTTTGGGGTTTGGGGTCTCAGGGTGAGGGTGAGGGTGCGCGCGGAAGCCAACCGCCGCACGCACCCCCGCATCGCCCTGCCACATGCTCCACCTCCCTCCGGAGCCGGCGCACCGTGCAGCCGGCGCGCGCGCGCTGCGGCGCGCCCGCGCGCATGCGCCCCGCCTCGGCGTCGCCACTCCCCGCGTCGCTGGTCGGCGGGCCGTGCACCAGGGGGGCGAGCCCCGTGTCGGACGGGCCGGGCCGCATGGCGCGCGGCGGGGCGCCGTTGGCGGGAGTGCGCGCGCGCGACAACGGGCGGCGGTGTGCACTCCTCCGCCCAGCCAGCCCCGGGGCTCCCGCCGCCGCCCAGCGCGACCTTTTGCATTGCCCGCGAGCGAACCGCGGCAATCCTCCTTCCTCAACATGGATCGCCCTGCGCGCCTCTCGATTCTGCGCATTCAGTCCCGCGGCAAAGCGCCGTCCGGCGTGTGCATCACGGCTACGACGGTCGGCGTGCGCGAGGCGGCTGACGAGGTGGGTGCGGAGGGCGTGGGGCCTGGGGAAAGAACGCGGCAAGATGGCACGACGCCATCGTGCCATCTTGCCGCGGCCTGCCGGCGCGCGCGGCGCGTCGACCCCGAGAGCCCGCCCCTGATACGCCTGCCTTGATCCACTTGCGATTTGGTCGGGGCGGGAGGGCCGGATTGGGCGCGCGCGCGCCGTCGGCCGCGCGGTCCACCGGGCCGACGCATGCGTCACCGTTCCCCAGGCACGCTTCGCGGCAAAAACCGCCGCCGCCGAGCACGCCGACGCCCGCTTAAAAGCCGCCTACTCGACCACGCCCGCGGACGCGGCCCGGGTCAAGGCCGAGCTCGACGCCGCGGCGGCGGCTGCGGGCGCTGCGCGCGCCGCCGCCGCGGCCGCCGCCGCAGCCGCCGACGCGGTCATCGCGTCTCAGGAGCCGAGCGGACTCTATCGCCACATCGAGGGCGTGCTGGGGTCGCCGCCCCCGAAAGCGCCGCGCGCGGCGGCCGCGCCCGCGCGGTTGCCGTGGGCTCTTGCTGTCAAGGGCCTGACCACCGAGGCCGAGTACGAGGCCGCGTCGGCCGCGGTGCGGGACGCGATCGCGGCGGAAAACGCGGCGGCCGCGGCAGCGCGGCCGGCGTCGCCGCCCGTCGCCGGCAGCCCGACGCGCCGCGGTCGCCCCACCGCCTGGCCCACCGTCGGCGGCGACGAAACGGCCCACGTGCTGCCGCCCATGGCGCGGTCGCCGAGCCCGGTGCGCGGGGGGCTGCGGAGGTTTGCCGGGCGCCAGCGGTGAGACGGGGCGAGGGGTGCGAGGCCGTCGCCTCGCCACCCCGCCACCCTCGCGTCTTTCGTCGTCCATTGAATCGTCGATCGTGGCGCGCTCGGGAGCTGGCGCCGCCCCGGGCCGCGCCACGACCGCCGCGAATCCTTTTTTCTCTTTCCTGCCGCCCAGAGCGGCGCGCGCGCGCCCTTTTTCGGCGTCTTCGACCCCACGCCGCAGCGCACCCCCCCTCCCCCGTTCATCGCGTCCCTGTTGACACGCGGAACGAAAACCACTCTCTCGTCTCCCTCTCTCACCCGCGCTTGCCGCCGCCGCGGCGCCGCTTGCGGCCGCCGCCGCGCCTCCCGCCGCCGCCGCCACGCCCGCGGCGGGAGCCGGCGCCACCCCCGCCCCCCCCGCCCACGTCCGCCCTGGCCGCCGCCCACGCCGTGCGCCCCGTGGACGCGACGCCGGCGGCGTCGGTGTAGACTTTGACGCCGCCCCGCGTCGTCCAGTGGCCTCCGGCGGCGGCACCGCCGCGGGGGCGGCCGGCGGCGGCGGCGCCGCCGCCCCCGGCCAGCGCCCTCGCCGCCGCGCCGCCGCTGTAGTCGATGGCCACCGGGCGACCGGACCGCGGGTCGAACCCGGAGCGGAGGGCGGCGACCGGCACGAAATCGGGGAGCAGCGTCCACCACGGGCGGGACGGGGAGGGGGGGGGGGCGGCCGTCGAGGCGCGCTCCGTGGCCTCGGGCGCCCCGTGCGCCGTCGGCAACGGGCCAGGCACGGGCGCTCTCTCGACCGGCGCGAGCAGGGCGAGCGCGGCCGCGGGCAGCGGCGCGGGCGGCGACGCGCGCGCGGCGCGCGACGCGAGCGCGAGCGCGCCACCGCCCGGCGCCGCGCCCGCCCCGCCCCCAAACGGGTTGGCCGCCGGCGCGCGCGCTGCAAAGGCCGAGGGGGGGAGGAGGCCGTCGGCGGGGGACACGAGGCCGGCGTCGAGCAAGCCAGCGAGGACGGCCGCGGTGCGGCCCGTGCCGCCGCGGCCGCTGGAGCCGGCAGAGGTGCTGGCACCGGCGTCGGCGGTGGTCGGCGCCCACGCGGGCGTGCCCGCAGTCGGCGGCCGCGGCGGCGCGCGCGGCGACGGCGGCCGCGCCTCGCCCTCGGACACCCCCACCACCCCTCCTGCCGCCTCGGCCTTGACGGCCGCCGGCCTGGGCGGCACAAAGGACGCGCCCGGCGCGGGGCGGCGGGGGGGTGGAGGGGGGAGGTCGTCCAGCGCGGCGAACGAGGCCCCGGCGGTCGCGGCGGCCGCCTCGTTGCGCGGTGGAGGGGGTGCAGTCGCCAGCGGCATGGCGGGCGGCGGCACCCGAGGGCTGGGGAGACGGGCGCAAGATGGGCGGGCGCGCGCGGCGGGCGCGGCGTGGCCGCCGCCCGCCCGCGCCACCCCACCAACGCCCTTCCATCTCCCTCGCACCCTTTTTTGATGAGCGCCAGCCTCCCCGCGCGCGGCGGCGGCGCGTTCTCGTCGGCCGGGGCGCGCGGGCCGCCCTCGGTGGGGGCGGCCATGCCCCGGGGGCGGGGTGCGGGCGGTGGGGGGTGAAGGGAGGGCGGGAGCGAGGCAGGCGCGGGTCTCGGTGTGCGCTCGCCCGGCCGACCGCCCCGCCCGCACTCTCCGCGGCGGCGGCGCGCCGCCCGGCCCCCGTAGACCCCCGCGCCGTCGCCCCCAGGCGAGCGCGGCCATGCTTTTGACCCTGCTGCTGGTGCTGGCGCTGGCGGCCGCCGCGCTCGTCGCCACCGCCCGCGCGGTCGAGCACTTTGCGGGGCCGGCGGCCCTGCCCGCCTTGGTGGCGCTCATTCGCGAAGGTGCGTGTGCACAAGGGGCGTGTGCGGGTGAAATGGGAGGGTGGAGAGGCATGGATCGCGGAACGCGGCCACCAAGAGAGGGCGCATGCCCGCTTACCCGGGCGCTGACGGACCGCC
>Ga0315288_10000986_pt1 | contig 36160 bp, 32 predicted proteins | sample YL17G11_20_MG_FD_203454 | JGI IMG/M metagenome (GOLD analysis project Ga0315288, IMG submission 203454) | Sediment microbial communities from Yellowstone Lake, YNP, Wyoming, USA - YL17G11_20 | ecosystem: Environmental > Aquatic > Freshwater > Lake > Sediment | place: USA: Wyoming | collected...
CAATCCTGCAAATCTCAAAGATTTGCTTTGGCGGCGCCTTGCTCGTCACTTAGCCTGCCCTGAGCCTGTCGAAGGGTCACTCGCCACTTGTCACCGCTCTTATGCCCCGCCGCCGATGGTTGTCGGGAACAGCCGCTTTTGGCGGTGATCCTCCAGGAGGGTAACGGCTCGGGCATCACCCGCCGGCCGCCGTTTTGGCCGGTCGGGTGCATGCCTTTGTTATGCGGCTCCGTATACGTCACGCGCTGTGGATTCCCCGCAAGTCAGGACTCGCGACTACGAAGCCGCCGCTAGCCCGTTCGAGCTCCTCCTCCAGGTACTGGAGGAGTTGGAGCGTGTCGCTGGAATCGAGCGGTTTGGAGAACACCCACGTGGAGTGCCCCTCCCCCTCGCGGCGGCCAACCGGGTATTTCCCGCACTCCACGAACTGTTGAAGCCGCTTGAGTAAGTGCTCCTGACTGAGGGGAACCGGAAGATCGGCCCGCCGGGCTAACGCCGCAAGGTTGTGCTTCGTAAACCACTGCGGGAGGTCGCCTTCGGAGGCGAGCGACGGATACTTCGCCACGATGATCCCCTTTATGAGGTTTTCCGCAGCGAGTCCGTAAAGCATCATCAAAGTACGCCAGACAATAGGACGGCGAGCTTCAGTGTGGGCCATGCGTCCCTCCTTGTCCCGCACTGCCTCAAGCAGGAGGTTGGCACTACAAATGAGGTCGTGAGCTGTCTCGTGCCATGCACGAGGATTGCCAGCGAGGTCCTTGAAGGGGATCACTGAGCGCTCCTGCCACGGCCTGCTGCATGACGACGCTGCCATTCAGGAGCGGGCCGCTTCGGGCCGTCGGCTGCACGCCCCGCGCCTCGTCGAGCGGGCATGGCGCGTCTAACAATCGCTGTATCTGTACTGCTGGCTCTATAATCGGAGCTTTGCGCTATCACTCATTTCTTAACGAAGCGTTTTCGCAGCTGAGCCAGGAAGTCCTCAAGCCCATGCGGAGGGTCTCCTCTCCCCCTTCGGATCGCATACACATATGCATAATGGATAGGTATGCGAATGTTGGCCTTATCTTGATAGAATTTGTCGACTTGGTCCTTTAGGTCGGAGAATCGAAATCCTCGCACCGTGTAACGGTCCATTGTCTCTTGAGAGATCGCGTTTTCATCGACTAGAAGGCTGATACCCTGTTCGATTCCATACAGGAGATCGATTCGCGCTTGACTATCGCGTTTTAGGTAGAACCGGCCATTGGGCCTGCCGAAGCTCAGGTCCTCATCTTCGTCCTGCCCGATTGTGGGGACGCAGATAAGCATGACAACAGCAACTGCAAACCCTATTTGCCTTCCGCTCATTTCATCGACCTCCCCCTTTAAAGCTGCATAAGGACCGGCTGCTCAGGCGCGGCCCGCTCTTGGCCGTCGCCTGCAGCGCCTGGTTAGGCAGCTATAGGATCTCATGAAGCTCGGGAGGCTCCGCTTTCGAGCGCTTCCGCTTGAACTTGGCGCGATGAAAGGACGTGACGATGTATGACGCCGCCGCACCAAGTTGTCGTGGGCTATCCAGCCGGAACTCGCTATACGAGCCCCGCGACCAGTAGATACTGAGAGCGGGGCACTTCTTGAAGCTGGTCGAGAAGCCGTAGAGACTGAAAATCACCTGACGAGAGCGCTTAGGAACTTTGAAAGCCACGAAGTCGGGCTCTGACACCCACCAAGCTTTCTTCCGCACGAACTCACCGCCGGGCACAAGTGCTTTGGCGTACTCGATCAGGGCAAGGGCCACCGGCGCCAGTGGGCCAAGCCGCGCGATGTCTTCCTGGTATCCGTTCATGACCGTCCCTCACCTCCGATGCTGCCTAACTCTTGTTTAGGCTGACCTGCACAAAATCCTTCCCCGCCCGCATAACGAGAAAGAGCCAATGCCGAGTGCGCAGGACTTCTACCACGCGGTCGTAGAGCCTCGGAGCCGGCTCGCCAGGGAACACCCCCAACGGTGATCGACGTCAACTACGGGTGCTGTTCCGCCCAGACGCCGTCCGGCGCGGTCGGTGTTTCTGGATGATTCCCGCTAGAGCGCGTAGGGCCTCATTGGCCTGTCCCGCACTCGGAAACACGGCCGCTACATCGGGCTCAAGCACCACCACAATACTGCCCGCGGCGTAGCGCGACGCATATTTGTTGGGCCGAGCGCGACTGAAGTCGTACTCCGGAAGTATGTCATCGACATCGACCCGACCTTCTCCTGTACGTTTACGGTGCTCTTTGTTCATAGTCTCTCCGCTCGCGGGGTGTCGCCCGTCGGGCGCTGATGATGCGAATTGCTTCCGCGCGCTCCGCGAACATTACGGCAAGCAAGCGTTGCCGCCGCGAAAGCCCGAGTAGGACGAAGCGTTCTTCATCCACAGAGTGTCGTGGATCGCTCGCGACGCGCCCCAGCGGATCCCCAAAGGCGGTTGCGGCCTCCTCGAACGGCACTCCGTGCTTCGCGAGATTTCTCGCCGCCTTCTGCGGATCCCATTCGAATCTCAGCGCCACTCGTTATTATACCTACGCACGTTAAGAACTGTCAGGTGCCTAACTTACCTTTAGTCTGCCCTGGATAATACCGGCCGTGGTCGGCCTAAGACGAGAGCGCCAATGCCGAGTGCGCAGGACTTCTACCACGCGGTCGTAAAGCCTCGGAGTCGGCTCGCCAGGGAACACCCCCAACGGTGATCGACGATCGGCCGGGGAGTTATTCATGACGCCTAGCCTCCCAGGAATCCTCGGGGCAGCGAAAGGGTGACTTAATTAGACAACCACTTTACCTGCGATGCAAGCCCAAAATCTCGCGCACCGGGGCGACTTATTTCCTCATCCTTGGACATTGCAAGGCCCCACTTTGTCACCAGCAATGCCACATTAGATCCTCCTAAAGGCCAGTATGTCTACTGAGTAGGTTGCACTTGGACGTGAAGTCGGCTTACCGGGGACTGAGGCGATCTATCGAGCCAGCTTCTTCTCTCGCAAGTCTAATCAGCCAAACTGACCCACTACCCGTCAGTAGTTGGTTGTGGGTTGCAGGTTGCTGGTCGTTGGCTGTCGAGCGGGGGTTGCTCTGCGCCGAGAGCGTCGCGAAAGAATCGTGGAGGGATGTTGACAGCTTGCAACCAACAACTAACCACCAACAACTAACAACTGCCCACTGCCAACTGCCAACTGTCAACTGCCAACTGCCCACTGCCCACTGCCTTCAGCCTACTGCTTCTTGTAGATTTTCACCCACTGCCCTCTCTGTTCAAACCGCGCCAGCGGCCGAAGTCCGTATCGAGCCGCCAGACCGTCCGCGCCAATCTGCGGCGCATAGTCGAAGTAGTGCTCTTGCACTCTCTCGAGATACGGAAACTGCGCAAGCCAGTTGCTCGAAGGTTCCCACTTGCGGGAGTACAAATAGAGAATGTCGAAAGAGTCGCCAGGAACGTCAGCAAAGTCTTGCGCGGTGAAGCCCTGGACAGGCACGACGCGTAGCGGCCTATCGACGTAACCCAGAAAAGGCCGGGCCAACTCATCCGTTGCCGGCCATGCGGTCAGGATGCGTTCGCCGGGCGACCGTGCTTCCAGGAACTGCGCCGCCTGCTGGTGAAGGCGAATGAAGTCCCTGTAAGCCAGGTTGTCTTCGTAGGGGAAAGGATAAGAAGGATTGATGAACCAGGCTCCCACAAAGCACGCCAGGGCCGCCGCACAGAGGCTGCGGGCGAGAACTTTCGGCAGCCGGTGCACCAATGCCACCAAAGCCAGAAAGAGAGCGGGGAAAATCGGCAGCAGGTAGCGGGGAAGGATCGCACCGCCCACCACGCTAAGCATAAGCACGTACGCCGCGCCCATCCCGCCAGCTAGAAACAGGAAATCCCGGAAGAGTCGGGCCTTTTCAGCGGCACGCTCTTGCGGCCCTTGCGGCTCGGCGTTTCGTTCTGGAGCAAGTTCTCTGGCTGTCCTCTGTGCCTCTGTGTCTCTGTGGCGGTTCCCTCCCTGCCAGATGCCCAGCGCCGCGCCCACCACCAGCAGCCAGTTGAAACCGCCGAAGAACACTTCGTAGAGCCGGCGCAGCAGGCTCCAGAAAATCCGCCCGGGGCTCAGCGTGGAATAGAGGTTGTATTGCAGGTATTCGGCGTTGCCCGTCCAGAAGCCTGTGACGTGATGATAGTAGAACGCCCAGGCCGCGAGCGGTACGAGCGGGGCGGTCAGCGCGAGCCACGTCTTCTTCAGGGGCAGGGCTTGTCCCGCTCTTGCGCGGCGCCATACGAACACCCACGCCAGGGGCAGCAATACCACCGCCGTCTCTTTGGTCAAAACGGCCAGCGAGGCCGTCACGGCAAACATCAGCATTCGCCTTTCCAGCAGCGCCAGCACGGCCAGCGTGGTGAATAAGGCCACAGGGAGGTCCAAGTAAACCAGCGAGCTTTGCGCGAAGAACATGGGCGATAGTGCCAGGAGCAAGGCGCTCCAGAGGGCAGCCTCGCGGGAGGCGGCGCGTCGCGCCAGCGCATAGAGAGCGACCACTGTTCCCGCCGCCACCAGAATCATCGCCGCGCGCGTCACCAACGGCGAGAAACCGAAAACCCGCCACGCGAGCGCCAGATATACCATCACCAGTGGTGTGTGCCCTGTAGGCAGGGTGCTTTGCGGGACAAGCAGCCAGGAGCGATAGAAATCCAGCGCCGCGGGAATGTAATACCCCGCCTCGTCCCAGAAGTAGGGTAAGTGAAGAAGGGGGTAGTGCAGGCAAACCAGGCCAAAGAAGACGCCGACAAGCCCGACGAATGTGCCAAGACGACAACGCATGGAGGCCTCTCGGAGCAACGCCGTCCTCTGCGCAGCCTGTGCTGGCTGGAAGCCGGCGCCACGGGAGCATCTTGCCTTATAATAAGCCCGCGCGAAAGTGGCGGAATTGGCAGACGCGCCAGACTTAGGATCTGGTCCCGCAAGGGGTGGGGGTTCGAATCCCCCCTTTCGCACCACTGCCCAGGGAACAGGTTACAGGGGACAGGGAAGAGTAAGAACACGGCGTACGGTAGACGGGATACAGGAAGTCGGCAGAAGCAAGGCAACCCCATGAACCCTGGCCAGTCTGCAACTCACAACGAACAACCAACCACTGACAACTGCCCTATGCGAGCGGCCGGTCGCGGGTTTCGGGCACGCCCAGAGCCAGCAAGCCTGCCGCCAGGAACGCCAGCCCGCTGATCCAGAAAGCTGAGCTGAGGCTGCGGTGGGCCGCCACCGTTCCTAGGATCCATGGTGCCGCGGCGCTGAGTGCCCGACCCGCGTTGTAGGTTAATCCCATGGCGGAAGCGCGGAAGGAGGTGGGAAAGAGTTCAGCCGTGATGATGCCGAAGCCGGTGAAGTGTCCCGTGCCGAAGAAGGCGACGAGCGGTCCGAGAACGAGCAGCGTCAGCGGCGACTCGGCCCGTGCGTAAAGCGGCACGAGCACCGCAGCCAGCAGGAGATAGCCCACGTACGTTTTCTTGCGTCCCAGGGCGTCGCTGATGAAGCCGAAGCTGACGTATCCCAGCCACATGCCGACTTGCATGGCGACGATCCAACCCGAGGACGCAGCCACGCTCAATCCTCGTCCGCCCTGGGCGAGAGGGAGGGCCAGGTAAGAGGGGATCCAGGTGAACAATCCCCACCAGGCGAAGAGCGCGGCGCCGTTCATCAACAAGGTGACGAGGACCAGGTTGCGGTAGGGTGCCGCGAAGAGCCGAGGGCGGGCAGAGGCTGTCGCGGAATCGTGCGTGCTTCGCACGAGCCATAGAGGGGACTCTGGAACACCGCGGCGAATCCAGAAAGTTATCAGGGCGGGGAGGATGCCTACGAAAAACACGGCACGCCATCCCCAGTGGGGCAGCACCAGCGCCGTCACCACGGCCGCCAGCGCATAACCGACCGCGAAGCCGCTCTGCATCAGGCCCAGGGCCTTCCCGCGGTGCTCTGGCCTCCAGGTTTCAGCGACCAGCGCTGCCCCTGTTGCCCACTCGCCTCCCATGCCGAGTCCCAGAAGGAAGCGAAAGAGCGCGAGATCCAGCACACCCCGGGAGAGCCCACACGCCGCGGTGAACACGGAATACACCGCAATGCTTCCCATCAACGCAACACGCCGGCCGGCGCGATCCGCCAGGATGCCGAACAGGATTCCGCCGGCGGCAGAAGCGATCAGGGTGACCGAGGCCAAAAGTCCTGCCTGGGAGGGCGAAAGATGAAGCTCGCGCAGCAGCTCCGCGATGACCATGGCATAGAGCGTCACGTCCATACCGTCCAGCATCCAGCCCAGGGTGCTGGCGAGGAGCGCGCGGCGTTCGGCGGGTGAGGCGCGTGTAAGAAAACGCATGGGGAACTGTGCTGAGTAGTTTATCAATCGCAGCCTCGGCGCTTTGGGCCTGGTTTCTCTTTCGCCTTGTCTCGGCGCGCGGCTCCGGCCCCGTGCGAACCAGAGGTATCGCTCCGCCAGTACTCCGGCCGCCAAGTATAGCTGATGACGGGTGTCAGAGGAGCGGCCTGGCCAGCGATATCGGCGCCTGTGAATTACTCGTTGTCTCCTCCGTGGGTTTGTGGTATGGAATAGCCCGCGTGTAGCCACTGGCTGTCATTTGTTGCGTTTGTGGCTAGCGGGTGTGAGGGAAAGCAGCATAATCCAATCAAAGGACCGGGCGCCTGAGCGCCTGAGCTTTTCGGAGAAGGAGAGCAAATTATGGCAGTGTGCGCGAAGTGCGGGGCAGCACTAGCTGAAGGAGTGGGGTTCTGTGGCTCGTGTGGGACGCCCGTGGCGGCGGGTGGTCCGGGACCGACCGCGCCGCCAGCGCCGGGCGCGCCCGCTGGGAGCCCGCCTGTGCCTGCAGCAGGGGGAGGTCTGGAGTCAAACGTGGCTGGGGCGTTGGCGTACGTTACTGTGATACCGGCGATCATCTTCCTAGTGGTCGAGCCTTACAACAGGGACAAGTTTGTCCGGTTCCACTCGTTCCAGTCGATATTCCTCGCGATCGCCTGGCTGGCCGTGGCGATTGTGTTGATGATTGTGTCCGCAGTCCTGGCGGTGATTCCCATCGTCGGGTGGATTCTGGGTCTGCTGCTGTGGTTGGCAATGATGATCGGGATGTTTGCCTTGTGGGTCTTCGTGATATACAAGGCCTATCAGAAAGAGCGATACATGATACCCGTCATTGGCAAGCTCGCCGCGCAGCAAGCGGGCTAGTCGGGAAAACTTGGGTTGTTGCAGGGCAAGGAGTGCGGAAGGCGGCAGGCGTGTGCCTGCCGCTTTTTGTTGCTGCGGCCCCTCCAGCAACGCTCCCGGGGTTGCTTTTCTCTTGACAATTTTCAGCAGGCAGCGCAATTTAGCGGGCTTCGGACTCGAGGGTCGCGCAGGGTGTCGGACTCTCCGGTTCGGCTCGAAAACACACATGAGCGTCCGCGTTTGTTTTCATGACCAATGTTTTGACGGGGCTTGTTCAGCCGCGGTTTTCGCGCGTTTCTATCAGGAGTGCGTCGATCCCCGGGCCACGGTACGTTACCGCGGTCTGATGCATCGCGCGGGCCAACTCTTCGACGAAGATGTCTTTGACAGCGAAGAGAACGTGATCGTTGACTTCAAGTATTCCAGCAGCGACCGGCTGACTTGGTGGTTCGACCATCACCAGAGCGCCTTCCTCACGGAAGCCGACGCGGAACATTTCCGACGGGATAAGAGCGGCAAAAAGTTCTATGGGCCGGAATTCCGCTCCTGCACCAAATTCATTGCCCATATTGGGGCCACGAAATTCGGCTTCAGGTCTCCTGACCTGGAAGAACTTATTCGCTGGGCGGACCTGATTGATGGCGCACAGTATCCGGACCCGCAGACGGCGGTGGAGATGCGCGACCCGGCCACGCAATTGACCCTGGTCATTGAAGGGACGCGGTCCAAGGGCTTCGTGGCCGGACTGATTCCGGAACTGGTCTCGAAGTCGTTGCCGGAGATTGCGGCGCTCCCTGAGATTCGGCGGGCCTTCGAGGAGCATTACAGCCGGCACTTGAGAACCGTGGAGCTGATTCGGACGCGGGCCGAACTTCACGATGGCGTAGTGTTTCTTGACGTGGCGGACCAGGATGCCGAAGGCTTCAGCAAATTCATTCCTTATTATCTGTTTCCGACAACGGTTTACAGCGTCGCCCTCAGCCGTTCGCACGAACGAACGAAGATCGCGGTAGGCAGCAACCCTTGGCATCCGGCCCCGAAACACGCGAACTTGGCCAGCATTTGCGAGCGCTTTGGAGGCGGGGGCCACGCCAAAGTAGCCGCCATTTCCTTGCCTCCCGCCGACCTCGAACGGGCGCGGGATGTCGCCCGCCAAATTGTGGCCGAACTGTGCGCCAGCCTGAAGTAATCAGCCGAGGCTGTGGCCGGGCGGCGAGCGCTGCGGAAGCCGGCAGCTTATTGGGTGCTGTGGCCAGCCGGGAACTGAAGGCTAGGGGTCAGTGGCCTTCTGGCGGTGCAGAGGTGCTTGCCAGGGCCGGGGGGGGTGTGATAAAAAGGAGCCTTTGCTGCAAAGGTAGCGCGGCTGCCTGCTTCCGCCCAAGGCGTATGCTGAGACAGAACCCGTGGCCCATGGCTGATCCGGAGCGCGTCGGAGCGCGGGTGTCTAAGGATGCGCCTGCAGACGGGCTGGCGGGGTTCCGGCAAGGGTGAGTGCGGGCGGGGAAAGTGGCCATCGTGGGCGAAACGACAAGAGCGGAAAACGACGCAATCCACGTCAACGTCTTCGGCATGTCAGACATGGGGCAGGTGCGCAAGAACAACGAAGACAACTTCGTCGTCTGCAACCTCTCCACGGGCGAAGCGAGCCTGACGCCTTCCCTGCGCAATCACCGCTTAGGACCTCGGGGCACGCTCTTCCTGGTGGCCGATGGCATGGGTGGAGAAGCGTCCGGCGAAGTGGCCAGCCAGATCTGCACCACGACCGTCCCCAAGCGCCTGTATGAGAACCTCAAGTCCTTGGGGAACGTCAGCGAGACAAACTTCGTCCTTCTGCTGCGCGAGGCCATCGAGTACGCCAATCAGATCATTTACCACAAGGCGTTGACCGACCTGATTTTCCGTGGGATGGGTACTACCGCCACCGCCGGAGTCCTGTTCGGTCCATATTTGTTTGTGGGCCAAGTGGGTGATTCGCGGGCCCATGTGATCCGGAACAAGCAGATGGTTCAGTTGACGCGGGACCAGACTTACCTGAACTATCTGGCGGAGATTGGAGCGGAGTTGCCTGAGGGGCCGGAGAAGGACAGCCGCAAGAGCATCTTGACGCAGGCCGTCGGGACCAGCGAGATGGTGGATGTGAAGGTGACCTACACCAAGATGCGTCAAGGCGATTGCCTCCTCCTTTGCAGTGACGGGCTCTACAACATGGTGAAGATACCCGAGATATTGGCCGTTCTGGAAGGAACGGATGCGCTGCCCGCCAAGTGCAAGACGCTCATTCAAAAGGCCAACGAGCACGGCGGCACGGATAACATCACGTTGATCTTGGCGGAAGTTGCCGGGCCCGGTCTACCTCCTGCGGAGGTGACGGCGGAGGTGGAGTTTCAGGAGTTCCGCGAAGAAGATTTCACCGTGGGAACGTGACTTGCCGGTGACTGGGAGCGCGCAGGGGCGCAAGCGTCGGAGGGCAAGGCTAGAGAGCAACCGAGGCGAGCTGCGCAGCAGGAGGTTTCTCCCCACCGTAGGTTGCGAGCCCACGCCCTCAACGAAGTCCCGAACCCCGCGCGGAGTTGAAAGATTATGAGATGCCCGGGATGCGGGGAAATCAACGAGGTTGGCTTCCGTTTCTGTCGGAATTGTGGCTGCACGTTGCCGGAGCTGGAATCCCCTCCGCCCGTTACGTCCCTCGCTCAGCCTCCTGCTGTCGAACCTCCTCCGGCCAAACCGCCTGCCCCACCAGCAGCACCTGCTAAGGCTTACCGACTGGTCGCGATGGGCGGACTGCTTTCCGGCCGCACGTTCACCGTCGGCCCCAAGGGGCTGCTCATCGGTCGAGATCCGTCCACCTGCCAAGTGGTGGTGGCGGATGACGAGATATCCCGCCTCCATGCTTGGATTGGATTCAACGAGCAGGGCGAGATCGTGGTTCACGATCGCCATTCTGCCAACGGGACATATGTCAACCAGGTACGCATTCAGGAACGGGTTCTGCGGCCTACGGATGAGCTAACGGTAGGGACAGGCCGCCGCCACCCCTTTCGGATTGATCTGGTCGCACCTCCGCCTGCTCTCGGGGTCGCGACGCAGGTTCCGGCGCCTGCCCGGGCGGGTCGGGTGGCAAGCGGAACCTCGATCTTGACACCTGCGGATATAGCAGTGGCCCCGCGGGAGGAGAAGGCGGGGGGTGGGACGGTAGCGATCAAGCTGACCGACCTGATGGCGCGCCCCCACTTGGAGCTGATTGTTGACAAGTACGCCGTGAAGACCATGGAAGTGCCGGACGAAGGGCTGAAGGTCGGTCGCGACGCCACGCGCTGCCAGTTCGTGATGGACCATCCCTCGGTCTCGGCTGTCCACGCTGAGATTGCAATGAAAGAGGGCAGGGCGGTCTTGAGCGACCGCTCCACCAACGGCACCTTCGTCAACGGGGCGCGCGTCCAGACGGTGCAGCTTCGGGACGGCGATTACATCACCTTCGGCCGCTATGCCGGCAAATCGCTGATTTTCCGCACCGGACTTGAGCCGGAGCTCAAACTGGAGACAGTGAACTTGAGCAAGGACCGGATCACGGTGGGGCGTGATCCCTCGAACGACGTCTTCATCAACCATCCGGTGGTGTCCAAACACCACGCCGAGATCGTCAAGCAGGACGGCAAATTCTTCATCGTCGATCTCGGGTCCACCAACGGCACTTTCGTCAACGGGATCAAGGTCAAGCGTCACCAGCTCCACGAGCTGGATCGGATCGTAATTGGCCCCTCGGAGCTGCATTTTTCCGGCGCCAGCCTCTCCCACAAGCCGGACACGCGGGTGGTGCGTCTGGACGTCCAAGGCGTAAACTTCCAGGTCACGGATCGCACCACCGGCAAGCCCAAGCTCCTGGTGGACGATGTTTCCTTGGTGGTGAAGCCGCGGGAACTCATCGGTTTGCTCGGTCCGAGCGGGGCGGGGAAATCCACCTTGATGAACGTGCTGAACGGGTTTATGCGGCCCTCCGGCGGCGGCGTCTTATACAACGGCGTGGAGCTCTATCGGCACCTGGACAGCTTGAAATCCACGATCGGCTATGTGCCCCAGGAAGACATCATGCACAGGCAGCTAAGTGTCCGCCGCTGCCTTTACTATGCGGCGAAGCTGCGGCTGCCCGAGGACCTTTCCGATGAGGAAATCAACCGGCGCGTGGACGAAATGCTCGACATCCTCAAGATTGATCCCCAGCGGTGGGACAATCCTGTCGCCACCTTGAGCGGCGGCCAGCGCAAACGCGTCAGCATTGCCATTGAGCTGCTGCCGAAGCCCGGCGTCCTGTTTCTGGATGAGCCGACCGCCGGCCTCGACCCGCGGACGGAAACCCTGATGATGATGTTGTTCCGGCAACTGGCCAACCAGGGTTCAACCATCGTCATCACCACGCACCTGCTGGCGTCGTTTGGAGTTCTGGACAAGGTCGTTGTTCTGGTGCAGGGGCGCCTGGCTTTTTACGGACCGGGCACCAAATTCCTGGATTACTTCAAGGCGGCAGTGCCCGCTGACGTCTATGACGACCTGACCGACAACAACACCATCCCTTACGCCTTGGAGCTCAAGAAACGCTTTGCCGAGTCGTCGCTCCACAAGGAGCAAATTGCCGAGGCCCCCAAGCCCGGGGCGCCTACTCCGCAATCTACCGCGACGGCTCCGCAGGCCGTCGTGGGAGAGAAGGGTTTCAGTCTGCACCAGTTCAAGGTGCTGGTGCGACGCAACTGGGACTTGAAGTTCGGCGATCGCGGCCAGACCCTGCTGCTGTTCTTGCAGGCTCCGCTCGTGGCCTTGCTGGTGGCCTTGATGGCGACCGAGCCAAACCAAATCCAAACCATCTTCATGGCCATGTTTGCGGCACTGTGGTTCGGCTGCTCGAACTCCGTCCGGGAGATTGTCGATGAACAGACCATTTACAAACGCGAGCGACAGACCGGACTGAAGATACCTTCCTACGTCTTCTCGAAACTCTTTGTGTTGTCGTTTATCGCGCTGGTGCAGTGCGTCTCGGTGGTGGTCATTTTGCTTTTTGTCAAGCGCGCCCTGGCGCTAGGTCCGGGAGAGATCCTGGGTGGAATCGGCATTATGTTCCTGGTGGCTGTCAATGGAACCCTGATCGGCCTGTTGATTTCCAGCCTGGTGAGTACGCCCGAGAAGGCGCTCACGTTGTTCCCCCTGGTTCTGATCCCGGAGTTGCTCCTTTCGGGTCTGTTTTTGCCGGTCAATAAAATTCAGACCATCATCCCTATCACGGTGGAGCAGTTGTTCGAAGGAAAGATGTTCGCGCAGCCGGAAGCGAAGGCCAAGACCAAGCAGATGATAAATCCTCCCGCCGCGACCAGCGCGGCCCCCACCGCCCCCACGCCGGGTATCCCGGAATCGGCTGAAGCTGCGGCGCGGCAAGGCGAGGTGGCCCACCAGGTCGTGGGGGCCATGGCTCCTTCGCCCCAGGTTCAGAAGGCTTTCCACAAATATACGCCGCAGCCGGCGGCGGGCATGCCCACCTTCGTGCGTTGGCTCTCGGCGCTCGCGGTCTCGCGCTGGGGCATGGAGGCGCTTTCCGACCTCTGCCTCCACGGTCGGCATTCGATGCAGGATTACGCCTACAAGATCATCAATACCGTTTACATTTCGCTGCACCCTGACGACCTCGAGAAGCTGGAAAAGGGGTTGGAAGCCTCGGAGAAGGAATTCGCCGCTGCGGGAGCCTTTCCGCTGCCTTCGGACTTCTGGCGAGATAAAGGGCCGTACGTGGGCGTGCTGGCGGTGCACTTGTTGGTGATGACCCTCGCGGTCTTACTCTTGATGAAGCGCAAGGACGTCTCTTAGCCTCCCCGGCGGAGCAACGAAGGAGCCACTATGGACACCGGATACTCTACGGTTCGGAACCTGCTCTACATTGTGCTCGTGCTGGTCGTGCTGGCCGTGTTGTCGAATTTCTACGTGGCCTCTCAGCTTTCCATTAACAGTAACGAGCTGGCCAGCTTGCGGGGGCTGCTGCAAAAGCAGTTGATGGGGACCGCGCTCACCCAGGCGGAGGAACTCGAGAAGCGGATGGATGCCCTGAACCAGAGCGCGGCGGGCATCGATGCCAAGATGAAGAAAGCCCAGGACGAGATGGACGCCAAACTCAAGAAGGCCCAGGACGATTTCGTTGCCCGCATGCAGATGGAATTGCCCAGGATTATGGATAACTACGTCAAGCAGCGGGCCCCGCTGCTCCAGAGACAACTCGAACAGCGCGGGGTACCCCTTCCCAAGCCCTGATCGCCGTCGCCCGCGTCTAGGAGGTTTTGATCTCGACGCGGAAGAGTTGCTCACCCAAGAAAAACTCGTCGCCGTGCCGCAATTCCGCCTCATTGCGTATGCGGCGATAGACCCCATTCCGGCTCTTCAGATCCTGCAAGAGGAAGCGGCCGGGCTGAGCCACGATGCGGGCGTGGGTGCCCGACATAAAGGGATCATCCTGGAAAATGAGGTCGCCCTTGGTCCGGCCCAGGGTGATCTCGGGCTTGTCCAGGCTGAACTCTTCGATGACCTCCCCCGTCAACTGGATGCGCTCCAGCTTGGCCGTCACCGGCCCGCGCTGAAGCTTGGGCGCACCCACTATGAACTGGGTACCCTGGGAGGGACCCGGCTGTTCGTCCATGCTCTGGGTGACGAAGCGAAATAATTCCCGGCCCGTCAGGAAGACGTCGCCTGGGGTAAGCTCGGTGTCCTGCCGCTGCTTGGTGAACGTCCCGTTCTGGCTTCCCAGGTCCTTCAACATGAGTTTCCCGGCGCGGATCTGGAGTGAGGCATGACGCGGCGAAAGTAAGGGATCGTCCGGGTAACTGACATCGCAGGTCCCGCGGCCGATGGCCGTCTCCTTGACAATGCGCGTGGCCTTTCCCGTGGTCCCATCTTGCTTCAGTTCCACGATGCTAGCTTCAATCTTCGGCACGTGCAGGCCAGGAAAAAGCTGGGTCACCCCGCCGGAGGGCGGAACCGCAGCTGGGGGGGCCGCAGCAGGGGCCTGAGGTCCTCGCGGGACGGGCGCGGGCGTTGGAGCTTTTGCCACCCCGGGGCGCCCAGACGTTGGCGGCGGGGTCGGAGGCGGCGCGGGCTTGGAAACTGGGGCGGGAGGCTTCGGCGGTACGACCGGCGCGATAGGTTGCGTGGGCACGGCGGCCTGCGCTGGGACCTTGGTAATCGGCGGCGCAGGTGGCGCCACCGTTGCTCCGCAAAAGCCGCAAAACTTGCTGTTGGGCGGAAGAGGTTTTCGACACTTGGGACACGTCACCTGTCGCGCGGGTGCGGGAGACACTGGCGGCGCTGAGGCGGCCTCGCCCTCCATGGCCTTCCCACACCGCGAACACGTCAAAGCCGACGCCGGGTTGGGCGTCCCGCAGGATGAACAGCGAATATAACGGATGGTTCCTTGCTCACTGGCTTCATCAGGCATAACACCGTCCTCACGCGCTGCCTGGGATCTGCGACTACCGTTCGGTGACGAGCACCCAGATGGGATTAGTATAGCAGCGGAATTCTTCTCCGGCACTACTTTGGGTCCGGGCCTCCAAGCGAATGTAGCCCCACGCGCTACCTAGCTTTTCCAGGCGGGTTCGCACATCCAACGGATAAAGGCCCTCACTGGCCAGTGCCTTTCCAGGGGGGATGGGGAGCTCCTCGGGACTGGACTCTCCCGAACTGGATCCTACGATGAGGCGCAGGGAGCAGAGCGGGCCGAACTCCTGGCTGCTGACCCAATATAGCTGCAAGGGAGGGAACTCCTTCGGTGGGGAGGAGATATCCTGTCCAATCCGGACATCTGATGGATCGTCCAGGCTCCCATTGGAATCTCGGTCGAACCCTGCCACCAGCAGCGGGCCATTGCTTACTACGCTCTCACCCCGGAGGAGGGCTCGGAGAACATTCTCGCCGCGCGGGCCCATCCCGGCCGGGCAGTAGACGACGGTGGCCAGCTTCCCCAGGGCGTTGTTCTCGGCATAGCCAGTAACTCCGCGCGACGGTTTGGAAAGGAAATCCACGGCATCCATGGTGGCTTCGTAGTTGAAGTCTCCGTGGGCGTCAGAGCCAGCGGCCAGAAATACTTTGAAGAGCGGGGATGGGCCTGCCTTTGCCTCGCCCGCGAGACCCCTGAGGAGCAGGGGACGCCAGCCGAGCTCGATGCCTTTCTCCAGGCGCGTGTAATGGTCGGCGTCCTTGTCGGGCTGAAAACAAGCACTGGGGTCAGCATCCCGCCGGAGGCAGAAGGGGTCGCGGGCATCGTCCGCCGTGGCCGTTGTGGCGCGGTTCCAAAGCTGCAACCCGACTAGCCCTTCTTGCAGTTTCTTTCCTCCGGGGGCCGCAAAGTCAAGATCCAGATCCCAAGCTCCGCCGCGCAGAATCGGGCTGACGGGATCGAAAGGATGGGCGGCGTAGGCGAATCCTGCCGCTGCCGCAATTCTCCGCAGGGCCTCCTTGAGCGGGAGAGCAGGTGAAGTCACCGTGCCGTCGCCGGTCATGATGACGGCGTCGGTGCCGGAGCCTGAGCCGGCAAATCCTCGGTCGGGATCGTCCGGCGAGGGCAGCGCGACCATATGCAGCGTGGTGAGCAGGGTTTCCTTGGCCGAGGCGACCGTGAGCTCCTCGCCCCGGATGAACAGAAAGCGTCCGTCGCGGTGCTTCGCGACCTCTTGCAGTGCCCGCGCGTACCGCTCTGGAGTGAGGTCCGTGGAGTGATCAGCCAGCACTACCCAGTTCAGGTCGGCGTGAAGAGCAGCCTGCTTGATGACGTTGAGCGGGTAGCCCCGTTCGGCGGGATTGTCGGAAAAAGTGGAATGGTAGTGCGGGTCGCCGCGATACCAGTTGGCAATCTGCGGAAGTGGCGGGGGATTGAGCCGCACGCGCAAATAGGTATTCTGGCTAGGCCAGCCAGCCACGCGGAAGGCCACCCACAGATCCACCACCGCAAAAGGTCCGCCGAGGTAATGGGCACTCAAGTAGGTTTGCAGCAGCTCGAGAGGAATCTCCAGGGTCTTCTTCATCCGATCGGCGATCACGAAGGGCTGGCCCTGCGTCCGCGCATCGAAGGAGAAATCCTCGCTCTGCCCTAAGCGCAAGGGTTCAGCTACGAACTGATGCCGCGCGCCCACGGGCTTGGCAAATATGTTGACCCCCTCCAGCTTCAACGGTTCGCGCGTAAGGTATTGGGTCACGGTCGAGACGGCGCTTTTACCTGTCTTCTCTACGCCGTTGATGATTTCCAGATAGATAGGGAGATAGGAATCTTCGCGGTTGCGCAGGAGGAGAGGAGCGTCGGCGCGAAAGAAGACACCCGCCCGCGCGAGAGTCTCGCGCAGGGCTGCGGCAGGTTCCTTCTGCTGAGTGCCACGCGCAGAAGACCCTGGCAACAAACTCGCTGCCAGGACAATGAGCAACGCAGTGGCTCGAGGATAAGGGGGCGAATTCATCACTGGATCAGCTTGCGGGCCATTTCTATGGGGATGCACTCGGTTAGACCGCCGCACAGCGCCAATACCTTACCTTCGGGGCTCAGCAACGGGGCCCCCGACTCGCCGGGATTCAAGGCGCGTTCCAGTTTAAGCCAGGCGCCTTCCGGGGCCGCTTTAACCCAAAGGGGCTTGGGCTCAGCCTGGGACTGGCTCATGCCAAAGGGGAAACCGAATAGCGCCGTCTTGGCCTCCGGCCCAATTGGACCGGCCGGCTCGGCGAACGCCAAGGGTTGCAGATTACTCGCCGCCAATTGCAGCACAGCCACATCGTTTTCTCCGGGCGCGTGCAAACTCAGCGTTGCCTTCTCTCCTGAATCAGGATCCTCGTAGTCCTGCTTCTCCATCCGGTCGGCGGCGGTCTTGACGACCCGCAGGGTCTGGTTATCCGTCCGCAGAGCGGCCTGGAGATCCGGGTGCCCGTCGGGAGCGAGGACCGACGCACCGGCAGGCCATGCCGCAAGGCGAACGCTTTTCGATTCCACCTTGAGTTTGCCGCGCTGCATAAGAAATGCGATCTGCGGATCAAACTTCCACGGCTCGATGACGCGTTTTGCCGTCAACAGCTTTCCCTCGGCGCTAGCCACCCAACCCGTGCCCGATTGGCTGAACTTCTCCGCGGCCCCCGTTTTGGGGTCGCGTAAGGTGTATTCACAGTAGAGCAGGTAAAGCGATGCCCGGCCGCTGGACACTAAGGTGCGGTCTTGACTGACTTTCGCCAAGCGCTCCTTGGCAAGTTTGAGGGCCGCGGTGCTGGAAGGGTCGGCGAGAGTGTCGAGAATCCGGTTCGCCGCCATCTGGAGCAGGGGATTGCCGGAAAACATCTGGAGGGGGACTTCCTCGTTCAAGCCCACCGGGAGGACCAGCCGTTTCGTGCGCAGCGCCAGCTTTTCCAGCACGTTCAGCTTGACCTCAATGAAGGTCTGGCCCGTGATGCGAATCTTGTCCTGGTTTACTATCTCCTTGATCGGGCTGACCGATTCCAGGTCGGAAAAGACAAAGGCACACTTCAGAGGGGCGGGGAGGTCTACGGGCTCCTTCTTGGAGAGCTTGAATTCCCGCTCGAACGTCTCGACGCGGACCGGTACTCCGTTCACCCGAATGTCCTGGAAGTAGATCTTACGAACGATGGCCGCGCGATCGACGGGCTTGACGGACAGGGCGAGATTGAGAACCAAGCGGTCAAGATTGATGTCCTCGTAGGAAAGGCCCTTGTAGATGACGGGATTCTCCATCGCCTCCCCAGGTTTCGTTTCCTCCGGAATGCTGTAAACCTTGGCGCCGCGCAGCTCGGCGGGGAGTGGCTGCGATGCCTGTTCATCCTTCTGGGTGGCTGCGGCATCTATCACCAGGCCGCTGAATAGCCATAAGGCTGCCGCGAGAAGATTTCTCGAAGTTACGCTGGTTCGGCTCATGTGACCTTCCGAGTCTCGCCCGGCCCTCAGGCGGCAGGTGGCGCACCGGTGGGCGGGGTGGCTGACTCGCTCCACGTGATCTCGTAGGTTTCCACGGGGGTGTCCCTGCCCTTCACCCGAATGGGCTCCAGCTTCCTGGCGGGCAGTTTCTCCCCCAACAGGGCATGTGTTGACTCCGACGTCAGGATCTGGCCGCCGGCGGCGTTGGCGCACAGCCGGGAAGCCAGGTTCACCGCGTCTCCGATGACCGTGTAATCCATCCGCTTGGTGGAGCCGATGTTGCCGGCCGTCACGGCACCGGTATTCACGCCGATGCCGGCCCGGAGGGCCGGCTGGCCGCGGGCCTCCCAGTCGCGGTTCAGGCGTGCCAAGGCGCGTTGCATCTCGATGGCGGTCTTCACGGAGCGTAGGGCGTCGTCAGGCTTGGGGAGGGGGGCGCCAAACACCGCCATGATTCCGTCCCCCAGGTATTTGTCGAGCGTGCCTCCGTTCTCGAAGATCAGATCTGTCATCTCGGTGAAGTATTCGTTGAGCAGTTCCACGACTTCCTGGGGCTCCATCTTTTCCGCCAGGCGCGTAAAGCCGCGAATGTCGGAGAAAAGGATGGTGGCCGTCTGGTTTTCGCCGCCCAGACGAATCTGGCCAGGGCTGGCCAGTATCTTCTCCACGATGGGCCCGCTCAGGAACCGTTCCAGGGCTTGGCGTTCGATGATGCGCTGGGAGAGTTCTTCGTGCGCCCGCGCGTTCTCAAAGCTCATCGCCGCTTCGGCAGCCACGACGGAAAAGATGCCCAGTTCTTCCTTCGAGAAGGCGTAGGGTTTGGTGAGGCAGTCGACGTAAAACAGGCCGAAGACCTTGTCTTTGTAAATCAGCGGCGCGCACATCGCGGCGCGGATGCCTGCCAAGCGCAGGCTCTCGCTTGCCGAAAAGCGCTCATCACCCGCCACGTCATGGATGAGCAAGGGCAAGCGTTCGGTCGTGACGCGCTCGATGATGGACTTGCTGAGCACGACGCCGCGCGCGTCGCGTTTCAAGCTTTCGTCCTTGTAAAGCAGGACGGCCGGTTTGAATCCCTTCTTCTCGTCGTGGAGCATCACGAAACCACGCTCCACGTTCTCCATCTGAAAGACCAGCTCCATCACGCGCTGCATCATTTCCCCCGCCGTCAGGACGGAGGAAAGGGTCTTGCCCACCCCCAGGAGCAACTTCAGCAGCTTGTTCTCCTTCTCCAGGGAGCGCATGTGTTCTTGGACGGTCTGCGCGGGAGGGGGGCCGGCCTCGACCTGGACGCGCAGAGCGCTCGCGAGGGTTTCCGGCGACACCAGTCCCGTCAAATCCGGGGCGGTGCGGGCACCCGCCTCGACGTGGGTGGGTTCGGTTCTGGCCAGCTCAAACCTCAGCTCGTACATGCCGACGTTCACCCGATCCTGATCGGCAAGCCGGTGCTCATGAATCTGCTGGCCGTTCACAAAAGTCCCGTTCAAGCTGCCCAGGTCGTTTAGAAGAGTGGTGTCGCCCGGCAGGACGGTCAGTCGCGCGTGGTGGCGGCTGACACTCGGATGGTCCAGGACCAGGTCGTTCGCCTCAACGCGCCCGATGTTCACGGTCGGGCTGCTGATCTCGAAGATCTGGGTTTCACCACTTGGACCGGCAATCAGGAATCTGGCCATGTTGGGGCGTATCAGTTATTCCAGACGAACAAAATCCGAGAACTCCGGCTGGACTCCCGCGTTCATGGTAACAATGCGGGCCCGGGAATTTCCCGCGTCCACCACTTGCACGACTTCCAGGACACCCACGCGCGTGTTGGGGTCATTGGCCCTGTAAACGGCTAGGCGGGAACCCACCTGGATTCCCTGCCCGGAGCCCAGGTCGACCGTTACGGTGTTATCTTTGTCGACGACAGTGATGTAACCCTGGACCGGGCGCGCCGGCGGAGGCGTCACGCCGGATCCACCAGGCCCCTGCCCCGTCCCTACAGTCCCTCCGCCCGTCTCAGATTTGCCCGTCAGTGAGGCAAACTCCTTCTTGTGCTCCGCCCGCATTTCGTTCAGGGTTGTCTTCACACCGGAGAAGTTCTCCTCCTGACCGAGGCGAAGCGAGGAAACCAGTTGGTCCATGTCCTGGAGCATCCTCTGCTGCCGCACGACCACGGTCTGAAGCTGCTGCTGGTTCTGCTTCAACTCCGCCACTTGTCCGCCCAGGGTGTCCAGCTGGGCTTTCAGCGCCTGCAGTTGGTCCTGGAGAGCGCGGAACTGGTCGACGAGGTAAGCTCTGTCTTCTTTGTCCCACCGGGCCAATGCCGGGCCCGTACAGAAGAGCAGAATAAGTACAGTGAAACTCACCCGGCGCATCATGGTTGCCCTCCGTTTGGCTCCCTGGCTCACCAGTCGGGGCTGCGCGTCACTGGGGGGAGAATTTCTCGTTAATCACGATTGACCCGTCGGCGGGCAGATCGACCTCTTTCTGGAGGGGCCGATATCCCGACAGTGAAAGGGTCAGCGTGTGCCGCCCGGCTGATAATCTCAAGCTGGTGGGCGTCGTACCCCCGACGGCCTTGCCATCCGCATAGACAGTGGCTCCGGGCGGGATGGTCCGCACCTCGACAATCCCGGTGGGTACCGCGGGACCTCCGCCCAGATCCACCTTCTTGGTTAGCATCTGCCCGTCGTGCCTGATCTCGAACGCGCTGCTGTAAATTTCTTTTCCGGCCTGGCGCAACGCATAGGTGTGCTGCCCAACGCCCAGGGTCTTGCGCGCCGGGCTCAGCCCGACGGCTTGCCCATCAATGAACACCTCGATTCCCGGGGGATTGGTCACGATGCTGATTTCACCGCTGGGCACAGTAAGGGTTGGTCGAACCGTAGCGGTGCGCCCTCCCTCAACCGTCACGCTTTCCTGCGCGTCGCTGTACCCTTCTCTTGACACCACCACCGAGTGCGCGCCCGCGGGCAGGTTGGGAATGGTACACGGTGTCACCCAACCAGGCGCGCTCCGGCCGTCGATCGTAATCTTGGCCCCGTCCACATTTGACGTTACAACAAGCTGCCCAATTTTGGGAGCTGCCGTCCCCCGGCCGCCGGCCGGAGGCGGGGCGGTCGGCCGCGCCAGTTCGGGGCCTTGGGCCTCCCTAACTTGGGCTTTTGGCTCACTGGGTGTGTTCTGGGCAGCGGCTGTCTCCGTGGGCGGGTTAGACGGGGGAGTAGTTACGGTCTCTGTCTGGGGAGTGGTGGGAGTGCCTCCTTCCGTCGCCGGGGGCGTCGTTGTTCCCGGCGTTTCCGCAGGGCGCTCGGCTGTCGGGGTGGTTGGGGTTGCTGCCGGGTGCTCGGGCTTGTACTTGAAGTAGTAATATCCGCCCCCCGCCGCGCCGACCACAAGCAGCGTCAACAATACCCAGACTGCCGGCGACGCGCCACGCGGTTGGGGCCTATGGGGCGGAATCACCTGCACGGAGAGCGGACGCGGAGGCTGGGGCTCGGCGGCGACTTGCGGCTGTGCCGCCACTGGCGCCGACGGGACGCGAGCGGGGGGCGGCAGGGCCTCCGGCGGAGGCGCCTGAATCGGCGGGACCCTGAGAATGACCGTGGCACTCGGCGCCGCGGCTCCCCCCACACTCCGGTAATTCCTCAGGTCCTCCGCCAGCTCCCGGCACGTCTGGTAGCGTTCGTCCTGGCTCTTGGCCAGTGCCTTTTGGATGACGTAGCTCAGCCCCACGGGAATGGTAGCGTCCAGTTCGCGCGGTGAGATCGGGTTCTCATTGATGATCTTGTAGATGACCGTGGTGATGTTTTGCCCACCAAACGGTTTCTCTCCGGTCACCAGCTCGTAAAGAATTACGCCCAGCGAGAAGATGTCGGAGCGGCCATCCACCGACCGACCTTTCACCTGCTCCGGCGACATGTAGTTGGGCGTCCCCAGAATCTGGCCGGCCTGCGTCATCCCCATCGACATCATCTTGGCGATGCCGAAGTCGGTCACCTTGACCAGCCCACTCTCCAGAATCATGATGTTTGCGGGCTTGATGTCGCGATGGACGATCCGGTGTCGGTGCGCGTGGTCGAGCGCGCTACACACCTGCTCGTACATGGGAATGATGGTTTCAACCGGAAGAATGGTCTGCTCTTCCACCAGGGCCTGGAGCGATTTCCCCTCCAGGAACTCCATAGCCAGGTACAGGACGCCGCTGTCTTCGCCGAAATCGTAAACCGTGACAATATTGGGGTGGGCCAGGATGCCTGCCGATTGTGCCTCGCGCTGGAACCGCGCTTTGTATTCCTCGAACTCAGCCGGGGCGAAACCTTCGGTCAACATCGTCTTGATGGCGACGGTGCGACCGATAATGGGGTCGAAGCCCTGGTACACTACGCCCATTGATCCGCGGCCGAGTTCCGACACAATCTGATACCGGCCTGCTCTGGTCAGTGCTCCGGCCATGCTGGCCTCGCTTTCGTCCTCGCGCCACGCTCGAGGGGCCTCCTGGTTCTGTTGGAGCCGACCCTCACCGCCGCGGGCAAAAGAACGCCCTGGGATGACCTTCGTCCTTGCCTTATGATACCTTATCCCTGCGAAGCGTAGCGCAAGATTTGACCTAAGTCAACCGTACTGATGTACCAGCCGTGCGGCGTCCGACGATACCCACGGCAGGTGCGGTTTGGGCACCGCGCTGCGCCTACAAAAATGCCTGGATTGCCCCAGCTTGGCGGGTAAGGCTCTTGGCCGCTCAGGCAATCCGGCCAAGCAGAAGGAGCTCGAAGCTTTCGGAGACTGGTGTCTTATGGTTCGCCTTTCAGCTCAAGCGCCACGGCCGCCCTCGGACAGGTTCGTCGCGCGCATGCTCCACCCAGGAAGCCGCGCCTTGGTCATCCTGCTTGGGAGCTTGGCGGGGCTAACGTGTGCGGCGTCGCGCGGGGCGTTCGGTGGGCCATCTCCAGCCACAACGCTTGCGGCCGGCACGGTGCTGCACCTGCGTTTGGAGACGCCGGTAAGCACCAAGACGTCACATTTGAGGGACGCGGTGACGGCGCGCGTAGTTCGCGAGGTCCCCGCGCAATCAGGCGGGAGAGAGATCGCGATTCCACTCGGTACCCTGGCTCGGGGTTTGATTGAGAAGCTCATCCCGAGTTCAAGCCCTACGGATCGGGCCCGCCTGCGTTTACGTTTCACGCAACTGGAGATTCCCGGCCAGCCTCCGCGTCCGCTTGCCGGCCGCCTCAAGGAGGTGGAGAACGCCCGCGAAAACGTTCTGCCTGATGGCACCATCCAGGGCGTATTGGCCAGCGAGGTGCCCCTGACCATGGTCGATAGTGCCCTGGAAAAACTGAAGAAGTCCCGTCCCGAGGTCGGGGAGAAAGCCGGGCAGGCGGGGGCCAAAGCTCTAGGTAAAGCTGACACGTCGATCGAGTTTCCGGCAGGTGCCGACTTGCACCTGACCTTGCAGGAGCCTCTCCTGCTCGACCAGGGTTTTCCTTCGGCGGTCGGCGACCAACTCGCTTCGGGAGTCAGCGCCCCCATTGACCGGTTGCTGGCGGAGGTACCGCAGCGCGCGGCGGGCAAGGGTGGCAAACCCGGCGACCCGCTGAACCTTGTTGTAGTCGGCAAGGCCGAGGAAATCCGCCGCGCATTCCAGGAAGCTGGATGGGCGGAGGCAGAGAAGCTGACCGGTAAGTCACTGTGGGAAACGGTGCGCGCCGTGGCGGCGAACAAGGGTTATGGCTCGGCGCCGGTTTCACAGCTCTACTTGTTTGGTCGCCCGGAGGATCTGGCTTTCCAGAAAATGCTGAATACCTTCGCCGAACGCCACCACCTGCGGCTCTGGCGTTCTTCCTTGACTACCTCCGAGGGGCGGGAGATCTGGCTGGGGGCGGCGACCCACGATGTGGGTTGGGACATTCGCCCCGGGGTCGTCTCCCACGCTATCGACCCCGAGATTGACGACGAGCGGACCAAGGTGGGTGCCGACCTCGCCGTGACGCGACAGGTGGCTGCCCTGCGGCTGGTCACGCGACCGAATCCGCTCTCCGAGGGTTTGACGGCCACCGGCGCAAGCTGGAGAACCGATGGCCGGCTTCTGGCGATCGAACTCAAGCCCCGCTAGCGTTTGCCCCGGCCAAGGTTTACGGCGCGGCGGAGCGTGCGCAGCAAGGCGACGGTTGCCTCGACTCCGTTGACGAGACTTCTGGGGCCGATGTATGGTTTGGACTTCGAACTCACCACTGGGGAAGTTCATGGAAACAACGCCGAAGCCCGTACCGCTCGACGCGCCACCGATTCGCGGGAAGATTATCGAAGCGGAAATCAAATCATCCGTAGATGCCACGCGCCCCCTGCCGCTCGTCTGCGGGCTGTACGCCATCGAGGCGGCGGAGGGAATCTGGCTCTGTGCTTACTACGGCACGAACCGCAGCATCTTCGAATTCTTGCCTCAGAAGGGCGCGGTGGTGGAGGAAGCCCAGCTCGGCATCGTTTTCCCCGTCAAGGAATTCACTCCCCGGGACCAGTACCAGCCAGCGCTGTGGGAGGAGTTCAAGAGAACGCGGATGATGGCCTACACCGGCCACGGTGAGTAGGGCCGGGAGCCTTCTAATGACGGCCAGCAGGAATTCTGCATGTCATCTTGCGGCGCAGGGACGCGGCGTAGTTTCGTGGCGTGCGGCGGGGGAGGATACTGCCCCGCGATAGGGCGCGGTCACGAGGAGGGTAAGGGCAGGAAGAACTAGTTGTGCCAATATCGGAGGAGGAGAGAATACCCATGGGTTACGTCAAGAAGATAGCGATCGTGCTCGCGGCCGTTTTCGGCATCACCGGGCTTGCCGGGGCGCAGCGGATGGCGCAAGCGCCTTCCATGCCCGGTGAGTTCAAGCCCGTCGTCGGCGCGGGAGCTCAGTATGAGGTCACCACGAAGAAGAACGAAAAGGTGAACTGGGCTTACGCGGTGGTGGGTAAGGAAACCGTGGGAGGTGCGGAAGGCTACTGGCTGGAGATGCGTCTGGAAGGGGGCAAGGAAGGGGGCATGGTTATGAAGCACCTGCTGGTCGTGCGCGGCGGGAAGGCGGAGGTCAAACGCATGATCGTGCAGACTCCGGGCCAGCCGCCCATGGAGATGCCCATGGGCATGATGGGAGGCATGATGCCGCGCGGCCAGCAGGCGGCGAGCGAGCAGAACCTGGGAGAACGCGTCGGCACCGAGACGGTGACCGTGCCCGCAGGCACCTTCCTGTGCGAACACTATCGCAGCAAATCCGGCAAGACCCCGGCTGATGTGTGGGTCTCCACCAAAATCTCGCCTTATGGATTGGTGAAGATGGTTTCTGAGGACTCGACCTTGGTGCTGACCAAAGTACTCGCGAATGAGACCACGCGCATCAAGGGCGAGCCGCAGAAGCTTGAGATGCCGCACTTCTAGGCGCGGCAGGCGGGGGAGGCGTTGCCCGGCGGTGGTGCTTCTCGGCGGCGCCGCCCACGCTCGCTGGCCCCGGCGGGGGCAGCGCCGGCCGGGGCCCGGGGCGGCTCTTGTCAAACGTCGCCGCATAGTGTATTTATACATTGTCTGCATAAACTTGCATGGACCATCTGTACCGGCGTAATCTGATCCTGGAGCTTGTCCAGAGTGGGACCGTAGCCACGCAGGAGGAGCTGCGTCGGAAGCTGGCCCGCCGCGGCATCCGCGTGACGCAAGCGACGGTCTCGCGGGATATCGAAGAGCTGCGGCTGGTGAAGACGCGCGAAGGCTACCGCCTCCCCGACGCTCCCGAACCCGCCGCGCCTGCCCAACCTACCTTGGCCATCGTGCTCAAGGAGTTTGTGCGCGAGGTTGCCCAGGCGTCCAACCTGGTTATCGTCAAGACGCATCCGGGCAACGCGCATACGGTGGGTGTGGCGCTCGACGCCGAGCAGTGGCCCGAGGTGGCGGGGACGGTGGCGGGGGACGACACGATTTTTGTGGCTACCGCCCGGGCCCGCGATGCCGCCCGCCTGCGGAAGAAGCTCCTGGCGATCCTGGCATCTTGAGCCGCGCCGCGGGGCAGGAGGTCTGAAAGGAAACCATATGGCACCCAAGCGTGAACCATTGCCGCAAGTGAAGCGGGTGGTCCTGGCGTACTCAGGCGGGCTCGACACCTCGGTCATCATTCCCTGGCTGCGCGAGAACTATGATTGCGAAGTCGTGGCCATGATCGGCGACGTCGGGCAAGGCGACGACTACAAGGCGCTGCGCCAGAAGGCGCGGGCGAGCGGCGCGTCCAAAGTCTATGTCGAAGACCTGCGCGAGGAATTCATCACCGGCTATCTCTGGAAGGCCTTGCAGGCCGGCGCCGTTTATGAGGGTAAGTATCTGCTGGGCACTTCGCTGGCGCGGCCGGTGCTGGCCAAGCGCCAGGTGGAAGTGGCACTGGCCTGTAACGCCGATGCGGTGGCCCACGGCTGCACGGGCAAGGGCAACGACCAGGTGCGGTTCGAGCTGGCGTATAAGGCCCTGGCGCCTCACCTGCGCGTGATTGCCCCGTGGCGCGAATGGACGATTAGGTCACGCGAGGACGCCATTGATTATGCCCAGCAGCACAACATCCCCGTCGCCGCCACCAAGAAGGAACTGTACAGCCGCGACCAAAACATCTGGCATTTGAGCCACGAGGGCGGCCCGCTGGAGACCCAACTCGGCGAGCCACCCGACGATGCCTGGAAGATCAGCCAGTCGCCGCGCACTGCCCCGGACCGCGAAACCGCCGTGCGTATGGGGTTTGAGGCGGGTGTGCCGGTATCGGTGGACGGGAAGAAGATTAGCCCTGTCCGCCTCATCGAAACGCTGAATGCCGTGGCCGGCGAAAACGGCGTGGGGCGCACTGACTTGGTGGAGAACCGTTTTGTGGGGATCAAATCCCACGGCGCATACGAAACTCCCGCGGGCACCTTGCTGCATGCTGCGCACCACGAGCTGGAAGCCCTCTGCCTGGACCGCGAGACTTTCCACTACAAGCAGCAGGTGGCCCTGCGCTACGCGGAATTGGTCTATTTCGGGCAGTGGTTTACGCCGCTGCGCGAGGCCCTGGATAGCTTCGTCGAGACGACGCAGCGCCACGTGACGGGCGAGGTGACGCTGGGCCTGTACAAAGGGAACGTGCGGGTGCTCGACCGTCGCTCGCCCTTCTCTCTTTATGACACCAGTATCGCGGCGTTTACCATGAAGGCCGATTACGACCAGAAGGATGCGGAGGGTTTCATCAACATCCTGGGGCTGCCGGTCAAGCTGGCCGCCCAGGCGGCGGCCAAGCAGGCCCGCGCGCAGGCAGGTCGGACCCGCCGGAGGAGAACGGGATGAAGCTTTGGGGCGGGCGTTTTGCTCCCGGCAGGCGCGATCCCCTCTTCGAGAGGTTTTCCGAATCGTTTTCCGTTGACCAGCGCCTGGTCCTCTACGACCTTCAGGTCAACCGGGCGTACGTTCGGGCGCTGGGCGAGGCGCGCGTCCTTGCGGCGGCCGAGGTCCGCCGATTGACACGCGGCCTCGACCGGCTGCGTCGTTACGTGGAAACCCACCCTGGCTGGGCGCGGGGCCAAACGAGCGAGGACGTTCACACCTGGGTCGAAGCGCGCCTCGAGCGCGAGGTCGGGCCGGTGGCGCGCAAGCTCCGCACCGGCCGCAGCCGTAATGACTTGGTCGCCACCGAAACCCGCCTGTTTGTGAAATCTGAAATCTTGAATCTTGAATCTGCTCTGGCCCAGCTTCTCGCGAGCTTGCTGGCTCAGGCCAAACGCCACCGGTGGGTGGTTCTGCCGGGTTACACTCATCTCCAGCCGGCTCAGCCCATCCTGTTCGCGCATTACCTGTTGGCCTACTTCGAAATGTTCCAGCGCGATGTGAGCCGCCTGGAAGATTGCCGGGCGCGCGCCGACGAGCTTCCCCTGGGGGCGGGTGCGCTGGCCGGGACCGCATTCCGCCTCGACCGGGCGCGCTTGGCGCGCGCGTTGGGTTTCGCGCGCGTTGCCCGCAACAGCCTGGATGTGACCTCTGACCGGGATTTCGTCTGCGAATTGCTTTTCGCCTGCGCGCTCGCCCTGACTCACCTGAGCCGCCTGGCGGAAGACCTGGTGATTTACTCTTCGCCGGGCTACGGATTTGTCGAACTTGCGGATGCCTACTCCACCGGCAGCAGCCTGATGCCTCAGAAAAAGAATCCAGACTCCCTGGAGTTGATCCGCGGCAAGGCGGCGACGGTCTTGGGAAAGCTGACCGGGACGCTGGCACTGCTGAAAGGCTTGCCGCTTGCCTATAACCGGGACTTGCAGGAAGACAAGGCAGCGCTCTTTGACGGCCTCGACACCACGCGCGAGGCGCTCCTGCTTGCCGCGCGCCTTGTCCGAACGTTGCGCCTTCATCCACAACGCATGAAGGCCGCGACGGCCCAGGGCTTCCTGACGGCCACGGATGTGGCGGACGTACTGGTGAGCCGCGGCGTGCCGTTCGCGGAGGCCCACGCGCAGGTGGGGAAGCTGGTGCGTTATTGCGACGAAAGGCAGAAGACCTTCGCCGGGCTTGCGGCGGCGGAGGCACGGCGCTTCATCCCTCTCTGGGATGCGAAGCTGCGCGCCGTTGCCGCTTCTCCGGAAAAGGCGGTGCGCCGCAGGAACGTGTTGGGCGGCACCGCCCCCCGGCAAGTGGCTCGCCAGTTGCGTGCCGCCGAGGGCACGCTGGAAACGCTGCGGCGCAGGCTCCCCGGCTAACTGATGACACTGCTCCGTCGCTTGGCTCGGTTTCCGGCATCACTCTCCGCAACGCTGGTTGCGTGCGGCTTTCTATTTGCCCAGGCACAGGCGCCCCTTCCCCAAGGGCAGGTTGTCGCCAAGGTTCCGTGCCGGGCGGACCCAGCTCAGAGCTACGCCCTTTATCTCCCCTCGAACTACGGTCCCGAAAAACTGTGGCCAATCCTCTATGCATTCGACCCTGGAGCGCGGGGCAACGTTCCCGTGGAGGACTTCAAGGGAGCGGCGGAGGAGTACGGCTACATTGTGGTCGGTTCCAACAACTCGCGCAACGGGCCCTGGGAGGTGAATCTGGCCGCCGCCCAGGCGATGTGGGAGGACACTCACGAGCGCTTCGCTCTGGATGGGCGGCGTGTTTACATGACGGGGTTTTCCGGCGGCGCGCGGGTGGCGTGCGGGTTGGCTCGGCTGCTCAGGGGACGCGTCGCCGGCGTGATTGCCTGCGGCGCCGGCTTCCCGATCGGTCCGGGGGCCGGACCGGCGAAGGACACGCCTTTCATATTCTTTGGCACCGTGGGCATCCGCGACTTCAATTTCACCGAACTCAAGGAGCTGGACAAGACCCTCGATGACCTGGGTCTGGCTCACCGTATAGAAGTGTTTGCCGGCGGGCACGACTGGGCCCCCAGCGCCCTGGCCAGGGAAGCCATCGGGTGGATGGAAATCCAGGCCATGAAGCGTGGGAAGCGCGAGCGCAACAAGGCACTGATTGACAAGCTGTACGAGGAGCGTGCCGGCGAGGCGCGAAAGTTGACGGAAGCGGGTGACCTCGCGCGCGCGTTCCATCGCTATCAGGCGGTCGCCGACGAGTTCGATGGCTTGCGAGACGTTTCTGCCGTCAGAACGTTGCTCCTTCAGATGCAGGACTCGAAGGAACTCAAAGATGCATTGAAACGGGAGGCAAAGCGGGAGAACCGCATCGCGGCTTTGGAAGCAGAGTACCTGGGAGTTTTCGACCAGGTCATGGATGCTATCCGCACGGCCGGGCGCAGCCCGGCAGAAATCTCCGAGATGGTCCAGCAGATGCAACTGTCTGAGCGCCGGGGGCAGGCCGAGGCCAAGAAGGAGACGGAGGAGTCAATCGCGGCCGAGCGGTTTGTCCGTAGGGTCCTGGTGCACACGTTCGAGCAGGCCAGGGACGCTCTGGCCAAGAAGGATTTCCGAAGCGCGACGCTCTACCTGCAGATTGCCGCGGAGTGCGCGCCCGACAGCCCGTACATCTATTACACACTTGCCCGCGCCTACGCGCTGAACAAGGAAAATAAGAACGCGCTCGCGGCGCTACGCGAGGCCGTTGAAAAAGGCTATGCGGACCTCGATGCGATGGAGAAAAACGCCGACTTCGAATCGCTGCGCAGCCTGCCGGGCTATGCGAAGCTCATCGAACAACTCAAGAAAGCCCCTTAGTCGTGCCACCCTCCTGGCTGAAAAGGGGGGAGTAGGCTGCCGTCACCCGAGGTGACGTGGTTTATTGCCCCGACTTGGTTGGTCGCCGCGAAAAATAAAGTTACTTGAAAAAAGGCCGAACGAAGCAGGAATGTTGTTGAAAATAAAGGATCGGGGAAGGAAAAATCTCGAAACGAAGCCGCAATCCTGTTGAAAACAAAGCCAGTTACCCGCCAAAAGCCGGAATGTAATTGAAAAGAAAGCTAGTTAGACTCAGATCCGGGTTACTTACCCCAGGCTCCTTGTGCCAACGAAAGTCCCTCAGAGTTGCCGCCTGCCATAGACCGAGTGTTCAAGCTCCGCTAAGTTTGCCAAGTTGATGAAGACTAGATGGGGGCGCTGATAGTCACAGCCGGGATTGACGACTGTAGTCTTGCCGAGGCGGTCGAAGAATCCTCCCGAGACACGGGGACTCTCATGGATGTGGCCGTGAAGCGTCAGTAGGGGCTGACGCCGCTCAATCCAGCGGCGCAGCGCGACGCTGCCGATATGTTGCCCATCAAAGAGCACATCGCAGCGGGTCTCGAAAGGCGGGCAATGGATCACGGCAATCGTCCGCTCAGGTTCGCTGGCTGGGAGCCGGCTGAGTTCCTCCGCGATGGTTGCATGAGAGTTCAGGTAGACGTCGAAATCCTTGATGATCTCAAACCCGCGAGCCGTGCCCAAAGCACAACGGGCAATCTGCGGTTGAAGTCTTGGGGCTTGGGCTGAATCGCGCCTTTCGAAATCTTTGATGGAGAACGGCGTGGGTGGAACGAAGGCGAGCCCTAGCAGAGTGTAGGGGCCTAACCCTGCTGCTCTCTGGTGGAGGTTTTCGACCAGGCCCTTTCTCTCCAGATCGTCCAAGGCCGGCAGGATGGTTTGGCAATCGTCGTTGCCGGGGATGGCGAAGACACGCAGGGTCGGGTGCGCTTGCTTCCACTGCTCGACCAGCGGTCCGACTTCGCGGCGCAAGAATTCAGGCTGCGCCGCCGGGAGATGGGTGGCAGAAGCGCTGGGTGTGCCGGGACACAAATCTCCACCGAGCACGATGGCGTCGGCCTGTGCGCGCAGGGCAGCCTCACCCGCCGCGCGATACAGTTCCAGGCTGCCGTGCAGATCAGACGTATAAACCAGGCGACTCAAACGGCCTCCCCAGGCAGCCATTATACGCGGAGGGGTAACGGAGATTGTCGGCTAGGAGAAGCGAGTGACGTCAGCCGCGCCATAGCCGTTTCTCTGGGGGCCGAACGTCGGGAGTGACTGCACCCAGCCAAGGGGCAGGATCAAGCGATGGTAAGGACCGCAGAACCAGACGACCAGGAAGGCATAGCCAAGTACCAAGTGGAAGCGCAGAGTCAGCCGTAAGAGTTGCCAGCTCTCCGCGGTGTCGCTCGGGGGGCCGCCGGCAGGGCCGGGCTCGGGCGTTCGGACTAGTTCGTCGAACGATCTGCGCACGGCCTTTAGCCACTTCAGCGCCATCTGCCGGCGGGAGCGGCCAAGCGCCCTGGCAAGTTGGGGGAAACCTAACTCGTCGCGCAGCCAGAGGTAATCGGCAGGATCAAGAATGCGCTCGGCCAGGCTGAGTCCCGACCCCTCCCAGAGCCCCCGCACATGCTCCCCACTGATTTCGGCGTCGGCAGCCGCCCCCTCGCGGCTGGGGCGCAGCAAGAGACCCACGATGACGATGATCCCGATGGCGATGAGCGCGTAGATGAGGGCGGCAGTCATTTTCGAAACAACCTCGTCAACGCAGTGTCGAATCGCCCGAGCTGCACCGCCAAGGGCTCCGACACCTTCTCAGCGGTTTCTGGAACCTCCCGGTCCATTTGGCGGACGGGTTCGTAACGCCACAACGATACCGTCCACACAAGCAGGCAGAGCGTATAACTCAATTGTATGACAGTCGCGAGCGCCTGGGCGTAAAGCTGCCGCCCATACGTTTCCGCTAGGGCAAAATTCGCCACGCTGACAGCCAGGTAGAAAGAGAACCCTGCCAGCATGCCAGCGACGTTCTTCCCAAAGGGCAAACGGTAGTACCGGGCTGCGGCGATAAGGATGACGATGGCCGCAGCTTTTGTTAGCGATGTCCGCTTCGCTAGATCGAGGATGGCGACGCTCGCGGGTCTGACCTCCATCAGTGAAGGGAGGATATAGAGAAAGAAAAACGTTACGCAGATGCCTGCAACCAGGACACGGCCAAGTTGGCGAATGGCAGGGTAGGGGCTGAAGAGGTGATCGGAAATCTCCACCACTACGGCGAATTCAACAAGCAAACTCAGCAAGTAACGGAACCACCAAGCCACAGGGTAATGCGCGGATGCCGAGACGTACAGACCCGTAACGATGGCTCCGCTCACGACCATGTAAACGATATAGGAGTAAAAGACAGGAAATCTGAACAGGTACTTTCCCTGCGCCGCCCTTATGATGAGGATCGGCCCCAAAACAAAGAACGAAATCGTCAGCGCCGTCGAGAGCATTTGTTCCTTACCGCGGCGCCCTCGCAGACGGGGCAGCTCCCCTGCCCCGTCTGCGGATGCCAGCACAACCTTACCTATCCGGTGGCCAGGGCGCCGGTGGTCCCCCATAGACTAACATAGTCGTCACCTCCTTTCCAGCGAAAATTATGTACCCGGAACCAATCTGGTCCCGAGGGAGGCCGTTAGAATTCCAGGATGTTTGAACTCGCCTTCGGCGAGGGTAAAAAGGGGACAGGAACCCAGCCGCCATTTCTGTGGCGCCCACTGGCCGGGGGGCGGGTACGCTTCCGGTTCTTTGAGCCGCAGCAGGGTCCAGGCGCAGGTGGGAAGCTCAGGCGGGGGACTCGAATCGAGCGAGGGGGAGATTGACAAATCGAAAAGGGGTGGCTTAGTGTAACTGGCCTTCGAGTGCTTGGGGCGGTGGGACGCCCGGGCAACGCCTCTGACCGGATACAAAAGAAAGGGTCTGGACATGAATATCGGCATCATCGGCTATGGAGTAGTGGGTCGAGCCTTGGCCAAGCTGTTTGGATACGAAGCGGGCAACCCGAGCGTGCACATCTACGACAAGTTCCTCGCGGGGATGAACGACGCGCAGAGCAAAGCCGCAATCCAAAGCTCCGACCTGGTATTTGTGGCGGTACCAACGCCGGAAGCCCAGGACGGCCGTTGTGACATGACAGCGGTTGAGGAAGTAGTGGCCTGGGCGACTCTGCCCCTGTGCCTGAAATCTACGGTCCCGCCCGGTACCGTCGGCCGCCTTATCGCAGCCACGGGCAGGAGAATCTGCTTCAGCCCGGAATACGTGGGAGAGACCCAGTGGCATCCGGGGAAGGACATTGAGAGTCACGGATTTGTGATCGTGGGCGGGGAGAAGTCGGTCTGCGACCTGGTGGTTCGCGCCTACCAGCAACGTCTGGGGCCGCTGGTCCGCTACTACATCACGGACGCGAAGACCGCCGAGCTCTGCAAGTATATGGAAAACACCTTCCTGGCCACCAAGGTGGCCTTTGTCAACCAGTTCTACGATCTGGCGCAGGCCTACGGTGTGAACTACAACGAGCTGCGCGAGCTCTGGTTGGCGGATGAACGCATTGGGCGCTCCCACACCATTGTCACTGAGGAACGCGGCTATCGTGGACGCTGCTTGCCCAAAGACATCGCGGCTATCATCCAAGCCGCCAAACCATTCGGCGGCGCGCCGCTGCTTGAGGCCATCGACCGCTACAATGACGAAGTTTGTCGGCGTGCCGATGAGGCCCGCGGCAAGGTTCCTCCTGGCGTGCCTGGTCGGAATACCCGTCTGCCCTCGCAGAAGGGGAAGCGCCGTCGTTAGTCCTCAGGCGCCTCTGTCACCGCGCGCACAGTCCGGATGATGTAACGGAGATCCCGCTCGCTCAAGCCGGGGTGGACGGGGAGGGAGAGGACGGTTTGGGCCAGCCGGGTGCTGGTGGGAAAGTCCCGGTCGCTGCCCCAGCCGCGAAATATAGGTTGGCGATGAAGGGGCAGTGGGTAATGGACAGCCGTCTCGATGCCTCGCTGGGCCAGGGTCTTTTGGAATTCCGCCCGCGACATCCCCAGAATCTTGGGATTCAGGCGAATCGTGAAAACGTTGAAGGCGTGTTCAGCGCCCGCAGTGATGCGAGGAGTCTCCAGGCCCGGGATATTGGCAAGGCCGGAGGTGAGAATCGCGGCATGGCGCTGTCGCTTGCGGACGGCGGAGGGAAGTTTCCGCATTTGCTCTCGCCCCAGCGCGGCGGCGACATCGGTGAGGCGGAAATTGAAGCCCAGGCGGACATGGCGGTAGCGGCTTTCTTCGCCGTGGGAGCGCGCCAGGCGGAACTCAGCGGCCAGCGAGGGGTCCGATGTGGTCAACATGCCGCCTTCGCCGGTGGTCACATTCTTGGAAGGGTAAAAGGAATAGCAGACGACGTCGGGGAACCAGCCTACGTCGTGCCCGTGGAACTTAGCGCCATGCGCCTGGGCGGCGTCCCAGATCAGCCGGAGGCGATAGCGCTGGGCGACGCGCATCAGGCCTGCAATGTCCGCCGGACAACCGTAAAGGTGCACAGGTGCGAGGGCACGCGTGCGGAGCGTGAGGTGCCGCTCGACGTCGGCAGGATCCAGCGTGAATGTTGCAGGGTCAACGTCCGCAAAGACGGGCTTGGCTCCAACAGCCACAACCATGGAAGCCGTCGCCACGAAAGTGAAGTCCGGCACGATGACCTCGTCACCGGGTTTCAGCAACGCCCGGTAAGCCAGGAATAGAGCGGTTGTACCGGAATTCACCGCCACGGCATGGCGAGCTCCGACGGCGCGTGCGAAGCTGGCTTCGAACTGGTCCACGATCCGGCCGGCGCGCAACTGCCCGCTTTTCAAAACCTGCTGGACTGCCCGCAATTCGCGCCGGTCAAGCCGTACCTGGGCTATGGGAATGGAGCGAATGGTACGTCCTCCGTTTGAACTTTCTGAGCCCTGCTATCCTATGCTGGGCCTTGGGATTCGGCAAGTGTTGCGGCAAGCAGCCGGCGCGCGTGTGATCCGTGGGCGGGCAGCCGATTGTTGCTCCAGGTGGTAACCTTTGGTACGCTCACGATGGTCTTAGGATGCTGCTGCTTGGCTCCGCGGGACATGAAACTGACCAAGAAAAGAGCGTTACTCGTTTTCCTCCTCCTCTTCGTCTGCTGGCTCGCCCTCCATGTGGCCCGTCCGCTCTATCTCCCTTTCCTGGGTGAGTTCTTGATTAGCGCTGATCCTTTGGAGAAGGCCGATGCGATCATAGTCCTTGCCGGGGATGATGCGGTCGGCAGTCGCGTTGCAGAAGCGGTCTCCCTCTGGCGCGCCGGTTGGGCTGAGGTGTTGATGGTCAGCGATGCGCCTATCGCTTGGGGCGTCACTTCCGGCGAGCTCGCGCGCCAGCAGGCCGCGGTGCTTGGGATTTCACCGACTCAGATAGTCGTTGTTTCTAATCGGTCCCCAGCCGGGCGGGGACTGTTGCTTGACTCGACGCTGTCCGAGAGTCGCCTTCTCCTTGCCGAATGCCAGAAGCGGAATTTCCGCGCGATCATCGTCGTGACGTCCAACTTCCACACGCGCCGGGCCAAGAGAATCTTTGACCGTCTATTCAAGGACGCGGGAATCCGGGTGTTGATGCATCCGTCTGCGGATATGTCCTTCCGGGTGGACCACTGGTGGACCCGGCGAGCCGACGCACGGATGTGGCTACTGGAGATGGAGAAACTCGCCTTCTCCTACGTGGAATTACCATGAACGGCCGGTGTTCTACTCTTTTTGGCGGAAGCCTGGAGCACTGTGGATGAGTGCTCGGTTCGGGAACGTCGATCCGGGGTGAAGCAGCGTTGTGCATTACCT
>Ga0315288_10000987_pt1 | contig 36142 bp, 37 predicted proteins | sample YL17G11_20_MG_FD_203454 | JGI IMG/M metagenome (GOLD analysis project Ga0315288, IMG submission 203454) | Sediment microbial communities from Yellowstone Lake, YNP, Wyoming, USA - YL17G11_20 | ecosystem: Environmental > Aquatic > Freshwater > Lake > Sediment | place: USA: Wyoming | collected...
ACGGCAGTTTAAAAGTCGGTGATGAAATCAAAGTGGAAAATACTTTTGGTAAAATCCGGGCCATGTTTGATGAAAAAGGACAATCAATAAACCAGGCTTTACCCAGCCAGCCGGTTGAGGTTTTAGGTTTTAAAGAGGTGCCGGTGGTGGGTGGCCAGGTTGAAGAAGCTAAAGATAAAATCTTCAAGGAAACGTTGCCGCCAGTCAAAGAAAAGGTGGTCTCTCTTACTACTGAAGAAGAATCTCAAGAGACAGAATCCCCAAAATTAAAAATCATCTTAAAAGCTGATATGGAAGGAACCTTGGAAGCCATTAAAAATAGTTTACCGGTGGACTGTCAGGTTATTAAAGCTGAAGTTGGCGAAGTTAATGATTCAGATATTTTATTGGCGGATACCAGTTTGGCTGAGGTGATTACTTTCAATGTTAAAGTAAGCAATCAAATCAAAAAATTGGCGGAATCAGAAAAAGTTAAGATTTCTTCCTATAAGATTATTTATGAATTATTGGAAGAAGTAGAAAAAAAGGTTTTAAAAGTTATGGAACCGACGATTGATGAGGAAGTTTTGGGCAAAGCCGAAATTTTGGCGGAATTTTCCGGCAAAGAAAAAATTGCCGGTTGTCGAGTTCTTGAAGGGGAGATTAAGAAAAATGATCAATGTCACCTTTTAAGAAGCTTAAAAATTATGGGTGAAGTGCGCTTTAAATCAATGAAAAAGGGTAAGGAAGATACCCAACAAGTTAAGAAGGGTGAAGAATTTGGGGTTGTTCTTTTCCCAGCCATTGACTTTGAGGTTGGCGATGTGCTAGTATCCTATCGTCAGCCACAAACCGGGAAATGAAAGACTATTACGATTTTACTCCGGTCGAAGAATCCCTGTCCACTGCTCATCAATTAACGATTATTCTTCCTGTGAGTTTAACCCCAGATAAAGTTGCTTCCGCCTTGGCTTTGTACCTTTCTTTAAAAAAAGCTAATCGCCAAGTGAATATTGTCTGTTCCCGACCGATGATTGTGGAATATTCTTCCTTGGTGGGGGTGGACAAGATTAAAAATAAGTTAAGCGGACGGAATTTAGTTGTTTCTTTTGACTATTTGGAGGATTCGATTGAAAAAGTCAGCTACAACATTGAAAATAATAAATTTAATTTAGTTGTCCAGCCCAAAGAAGGCTATCCTCCTTTAAACTCAGAAAAAGTTCAATATTCCTATTTTGGCGAACAAGCTGATATGATTTTTATTGTCGGTGCTTCTTCTTTTGAGGATTTAGGAGAAATTTACTCTGGCCATAAAACTTTTTTTCAAGAAGGCAACACCGTTAATTTCAATATTAACCCAGGTGGTAAACCTTTTGCTAAAATTAATTTGCTTAATCCCCAGATGGCGAGTTTTGGCGAGTTTATGACCCTCTTTTTATCAAGTTTAAAAATGCCCATTGATGAAGATATCGCCAGTAATTTATTATTGGGCATTGAGAAAGCCACTGACAATTTTTCTTTAATCAAATCAACGCCGATAACTTTTGAGGCCGTAGCTCTTTGTTTAAGAGCTGGAGCCAGAAAGCCCTTAAGAGAGTTTCTTGAAGAAAAAAAGGTTGAAGAGAAAAAGAAAGAAGAAGAAAAAGAAGAAGTTGAAGTTTTAAAAACAAAACCTTCCCCTGATTGGTTCAAGCCTAAAATCTATAAAGGGAATACAAGAATTTAGAGCAAATCTTCGATTTAGCCAAGATTTTGGACAAAATAAGTTTTAGGAAAATCTTTTTTCAACACCTGATAAGCTTTTAAGGCAGCCGGCTTGGTTTCAAAAATTCCAAAAACAGTTGGCCCTGAACCACTCATCATTGCCCCTAAAGCCCCATTGTCTAACATTAATTTTTTAATTTTTAAAACCGCCGGACAAAAATTGGGGACCCAAAATTCAAAATCATTGTGAAGATTTTTAGCGATTTTTTTGATATCACCCTCCTTGATCGCCTCAATCATCTCTTCGAGTTGTTTTTTACCAATTTGACTGTAGTCAATGTGAGTGTAGGCCCATTTGGTTGAGACAGCTTGATTGGGATTACTTAAAAGCAAATTCATTTTTGGTATTTGGGGTAGAGGTTGTATTTTTTCACCGAGATGAGTCGCCAATTTGGTGCCGCCAACTAACTGATAAGCCACATCCATGCCGATTTTCAGACCAAATTTAATCAACTCCTGGGTATTTAAACCAAGATTCCAGATTTTGTTAAGGCCAATTAAAGTTTGAGCGGCGTCGGAGCTGCTGCCGCCTAAACCGGCGGCCACCGGAATTTTTTTATCAATTTTAATAATGACGCCCTTTTTAATTTTCATCATTTTTTTAATAAGGAGAGCGGCTTGATAGACAGTATTGACTTCATTTAGAGGAACATTTTTGTCATTACAAAAGACTTTAATTTCATCTTTTTTGGTTTCTTGAAGATGGATGCGGTCAAAAAGGGAAACCTGCTGGAAAATAAACTTGACTTCATGATAACCGGAAGAAAGTTTTTTTAAAATCGAAAGGCCAAGATTGATTTTGGCTGGGGCTTTTAGGCAGATTTTTTTCATCCTCTTGTTAATTAAAGCTCTTTTTGTTAGAATTACTTTCTAGAGTATGAGTTTAAGTTTAGACGAAAAACAAAAAATTATCAAAAAGTTTGCTCAGACCAAGGGTGACACCGGTTCGCCGGAAGTTCAAATTGCCTTGCTGAGCTATAAGATTAAAAATCTTACTGATCATCTTAAGAACCATAAAAAAGATGTCCATTCTCGTCGAGGCCTTTTGTCGATGGTTTCTAAAAGAAGAAGACTTCTGGCCTATCTTCTGAAGAAGGACGAGGTAAGATACAAAACAGTGGTGGAAGGGTTGAAACTCTCCAAATAAAATTTTTTAAAAATAAGAATTTATAAAAATGAAAATTATTTCCAAATCAGCTGAAATTGGCGGCAAAAACCTTACCTTAGAGGTGGGCCGTTTGGCCGGACAAGCAACCGGAGCGGTCACCGCTCGTTATGGCGATACCATAGTTTTAGCCACGGTGGTGACGGCCAAGCCTCGAGAAGATCTTGATTATTTCCCCCTGTATGTGGAATACGTCGAGCGTCTTTATGCCGGTGGTCGCATTAAAGGTTCTCGTTGGGTAAAAAGAGAAGGTCGTCCCACTGATGAAGCAACTTTAACCGCGCGTTTAATTGATCGTTCTATTCGTCCCTTGTTCCCTGAAGGTTACAGAAATGAAACACAAATGATTATCACCGTTTTATCGGTTGATGCCGAAAACGATGCCGATATTCCGGCCATTTGTGCCGCTTCGGCGGCTTTGGCCATTTCGGATATCCCCTGGAACGGTCCGGTTGGCGGCGTAAGATTAGGTTTTGTTCCTAAAAATGGTGAAGGAAGTTTTGTGGTGAACCCTACTTATCAGGATTTAGAATATTCACAGTTAGATTTAGTTGTTTCCGCCACTAACAAAGCGGTGATTATGTTGGAAGGCGGAGCAAAGGAAATTTCCGAAAAAACCTTTTTACAGGGAATTGAACAAGCCCAAAAGGAAATCAAAAAGGTGATTAGTTTAATTGAATCTTTAGCTAAGGAAGTTGGTAAAAAGAAACAGCCCTTTGAAGTTAAAAATATTGATGCCATTTTGATGAAAAAAATTGAAAAAGAATTGGGTAAAAAATTAGAAGATTTGGTAGAGACAATGGCCGCTAAAGAAGGGACAGGAGAGATGTTGGACGAGATTCATGAAGCTTTACAGGAAAAATATCCGGAAGAGAAAAAAGACACGATTGTTAAGATTGTTGACAAATTAATTAAAAAAACCATTAGAACCAATATTTTAGAAAAGAATAAAAGACCTGATGGCCGCAAATCAACCGAAATTCGGCCGATTGATATTGAAGTTGGTCTTTTGCCAAGAACTCATGGGTCGGCGATGTTTAAACGCGGCAATACCCAGGCTCTAACGGTAACAACCCTTGGCTCACCCGCTTTAGAACAGTTGATTGAGAATATGGAAGGGGAAGAAACCAAGCGTTATATTCACCATTATTATATGCCACCTTTTTCAGTAGGTGAGGTGGGACGAGTTGGGTCACCTTCGCGTCGGGAAATTGGCCATGGGGCTTTAGCGGAAAGAGCTTTAGAAGTTGTGATACCAGCAGCGGATAAATTCCCTTATACCATTTTGGTTGTTTCGGAAATTATGTCTTCTAACGGTTCAACTTCGATGGCTTCAGTTTGTGGATCAACTTTATCTTTAATGGATGCGGGGGTACCGATTAAAGCTCCAGTTTCCGGAATTGCGATGGGGATGGTCAGCGAGGGTGGGAAACAAATAATTCTTTCCGACATTATTGGTTTGGAAGATTTTAATGGCGATATGGATTTTAAAGTGGCGGGAACCAAAGATGGTCTTACCGTGATTCAGATGGATGTGAAAAAAACCGATTTGGCAATTTCCACCATTGAAAAGATTTTAGCCCAGGCCAAAGATGGCAGAGCTTTTATATTGGAAAAGATGATAGCAGTCTTGCCTGCTTCCCGTGCTCAAGTTTGTAAATTTGCCCCAAAAATTGAAGTTGTTCATGTTCCGGTGGAAAAGATTGGTGAAGTCATTGGCCCCGGCGGCAAAATTATCAGAAAAATTATCAGTGAAACCGGAGCGGCCGTTGATGTCGAAGATGACGGAAGTGTCAACATCTCTTCGCCTGATCAGGAAGTTGTTAACCGAGCGGTTGAATGGGTAAAAAATTTAGTTAGGGAAGTTAAGGCTGGTGAAGTTTTTGAAGGCACCGTTAAAAGAATCCAGCCTTTTGGCGCCTTTGTTGAGGTTTTGCCTGGCAAAGATGGCTTAGTTCATGTTTCTCGGATGTCTAAAGATTTTGTCAAAGACCCTTCCGATGTGGTCACTCTTGGCCAGAAGGTCAAAGTGAGGGTGACGGAAATTGATGACCAGGGTCGGATTGCCCTTTCCATGCTTTTTGGTGATGAAAATGAAAGCCAGGAAAAATTCCCTCGTCAAGAGCGTGAACGTCGTCCTCATTCGGACGAAAGAAGACCAAACCGTTTTCCCCGACGTTAAGAAAGAATTGTTTTGAAAGATTTTTTTTGCTAAGCTAGAGATTAAAGATGACTGATAAACCTGCTCTTCTTCAAGAAGTTGCCGATCTGGAAAAAAAACTAGATTCTGTTTCCCTTCCGCCAGAGTTAAAAGAAAAAACTCAAGGAATGATTGAGCGTTTGTTGCGTATGGCGCGTTATGGTGAATACTCAACCGAATATGAAAAAACCTCTCATTATATTGATTGGGTGACCAGCTTGCCTTGGGATAAGCGGAGTCAGGATATTTTAGATTTGGAAAACGCTAAAAAAATTCTAGATAAAAATCATTATGATTTGGTGCAGATTAAAGAAAGAATTTTAGAGTATATCGCAGTTTTAAATTTAAATTTTAAGAAAAACGAATCTCGACTAAGGGCTCCAATTTTATGTTTTGTTGGTTTAGTGGGGACCGGAAAAACGACCATTGCCTCTTCGATTGCCGAGGCGATGGGCAGAAAATTTGCCCGTATCCCTTTTGGCGGTTTAGGTGATCCTTTAGATTTAAGAGGTCAATCACGTTTAAGAGCTGATGCCGAACCGGGATTAATTGTTAAGGCTTTAAGAAGAGCTGGCACCAAAAACCCCGTGATTTTATTGGATGAAATTGACCGGGTGGCTGATGAAAGCCGTTCAAGTATTATGGGAGTTTTGGTTGAGCTTTTAGACCCTGAACAGAACAGTTCTTTTCAAGACCATTTTATGGATTATCCTTTTGATTTATCCGAGGTTTTGTTTATTGCCACCTGTAATAATACGACTAATATTTCCGTGGCGGTGATGGACAGGTTGGAACCACTCCAAATGCCTTCTTATTCTGATGAGGAAAAAATTACCATTGGCAGAGATTATATTTTACCTAAAGCTCTAGAAGAATCAGGGTTAGATAGACAGACAATTCAGATAAACCCTGACGCTTGGTCCAAGATTGTCCGTCCTTTAGGCTATGATTCTGGGATTAGAACTTTAGAAAGAACGATCTATAGTTTATGCCGAAAAGTTGCCAAGATGGTTTTGCAGGGAAAAGAAAGAAGTTTTAATTTGAATGCTGATAATATTAAAGATTTTTTACCTAATTGGTAAGTTGATTTAATTATTTAAACTAGTGAATAAAGAACAACAATTAGAAGAACTTGCTCAGACGATAAAACATTGTCAGAATTGTGCTTTATATCAAAAAGCAACTCAGGCTGTCCCCGGCGAAGGTAATTCTCAATCAACGGTGATGTTTATTGGTGAGGGTCCGGGTTTTTATGAAGACAGAGAAGGCCGGCCTTTTGTTGGTCAAGCCGGAAAACTTTTAGACAAACTTTTGGCATCAATTAATTTACCAAGAAAAGAGGTTTTTATTGGCAATGTGGTCAAGCATCGGCCACCGGAGAACCGTGATCCATTGCCTCAAGAAATTGAAGCCTGCCGGCCTTTTTTAGACAAACAAATAGAAATTATTGATCCACGCATGATTGTGACCTTAGGCCGATATTCTTTAAATAAATTTTTACCCGGGGAGTTTATTTCCAAAGTTCATGGCCAGGCTCGCTTTGTTGATTTTGCCGGCAAAAAAATGATTGTTATTCCGATGTATCATCCGGCAGCGGCTTTAAGAAGTAGTATAATTATGGAAGAAATAAAAAAAGATTTTCAAAAAATAGTTCAATTTTTAGAAAGGAATGAAAATTTATTAGAAAATCAGTTGGTTAAAAGTGAAGATAAGAAAGAATCCGACCAAATGAGTTTAATCTAAATAAAAAATAAAAAAATGTTTTTAACAACGAATCTACGATTTAAACCAAAAATTAATCAAGATAAAAAAATCCTAAAGATTATTTCTTTGGGTGGTTTTGGGACAGTAACTCAAAACCTTTTTGCTTATGAATACCAAGATTCAATTTTAATTGTGGATTGTGGTATTGGTTTTGTGGAAAAAAGAACAAAAAAAACCGAATTAATTACTCCTGACTTTAATTATCTGGTTCAAAACAGAGAAAGAATTAAAGGAATTGTGATTACTCATGGACATGAGGATCATATGGCTGGGTTGCCCTTTTTATTACCAAAGATAAAAAGTCAAACACCCATCTTTGCTTCACGCTTGACGGCCGCTTTAATTGAAGAAAAACTAAGTGAACATGGTTTAACTAATAAAATTAATGTGATTAATTCCGAAAGCCACCTGGCTTTGGGCCCCTTTACTTTGGATTTTATTTATGTCACTCATTCAATTCCTGATACCTTTCATATTGTTATTCACACGCCGGTCGGAGTTGTTTACCATGGGGCTGATTTTAAATTTGACTGGACACCGGTGATGAGTCGTCAAAGTGAAGTTGGGAAAATGGCCTTGGCGGGTAATCAAGGCGTGGATTTGCTCTTGTCGGATAGTTTGCGCAGTGAAAGAGCGGGTTATACTCTTTCTGAACAAATGGTTGAAGAATCTTTTGAAAGAGAAATCAAAGATTGTCGGGGGAAATTTTTTGTGACGACCGTGTCTTCTAATGTTTCTCGTTGGCAACAAGCGATTAATGTTGCCTCAGAACATCGAAGAAAGGTTGTCATTGTTGGCCGGTCAGTCGAAAAAGTTATTAAAATTGCCCAAGAGATGGGTTATTTGAAAATTCCTAAAGGGATTGTTATTTCCACTAAAAAAGCGAAATTTTTCAGACCCGAACAACTCGCTTTTTTAATCTCTGGAGCTCAAGCTCAGTCCGGCTCAGCCTTGGAAAAAGTTGTTCATCGCCAGAGGAATGATGTGGAAATAAGACCTGGTGATAAAGTGGTTTTTTCGACAGATTATATTCCTGGTAATGAGATGGCGGTTCATGGTTTGATTGACAAACTTTCCTCCCTGGGAGCCGATGTCTCTTATTCGGAAATTTCCGATGACATTCATGTTTCCGGTCATGGCGCCCAAGCCGATATGGCGCTTTTGATTAGCTTGACCAAAGCTCGCTGGCTTTTACCTATTGGTGGGGCACCACGGCAGATGAAACAATTTGCTTTATTAGCTCAAAGAATGGGTTATCCGGAAGAAAAAATTCCTTTGCCAGCAAGAAATCAGACTATTGAAATGATCACTGGTGGTCAGGTTAGACTGGGCCCCAAGATTTCTCTTCATCCCCAGTTTGCGGTGTGATAGAATTAACCCAAAGGATTAAACATGCCCCGTGGAAGAAAGCGAAAGCTATTTAAATTAAAACTCAAACAGACGACCATTTATACTTTCTCCAGTATTGGTCTTTTTGCTTTAGCTGGAGTCATCATTCTTTCTTTTTCCAAACAAGGCCCATTTTTAAATAAAATTTTTACCCTCTTAAGCTATTATTTTGGTTGGGGAGTTATCTTTTTGCCCTTTTTATTGATTGTTTCAGCCTTAATCCTTGCTCGTCTTCAATGGCGGATTAGTCGGCCCAATGTTTTGGTTGGCGGTTTATTACTGATGGTTTCTTTGATTGCCCTCACTCGTTCCGGTTTTGTTGGTTTTGAGATTTGGCAAAATTTGGCTTTTTTGATTACCGTGATTGGAGCTTTTTTGGTTCTTTTCGGTTTTGTCTTTATTGGCTTTGTTATTACCTTTAATACTTCTTTGGAGGAAATGTTTATCTTTTTGGGAAAATTATTTTCTGGCTTAAGAAAGCTGACTCGCGGCTCTCAATTTTCTCCACGCAAATTGCCTTTTGAAGTAAGAGATGAAAAAAGAAGGTCCATCAAAGAAATTCATCAGACTGGAGAACCAGCTAAATTACCTTCTTCTTTGAATGAAGCGTCTTTAAGTAAAACCATGGCCACGAATTTGTCTTTAGAAGGACAAATTTGGGAATTTCCTCCCTTTACCCTTTTAGATGAGGGACTTTCTGGCAAGGCTGATCGTGGCGATATTAAAAAGAATGCCGAAGTGATTGAAAAGAACTTAGAGTCATTTGGCATTTCTGCCAGAGTTGTCGAGGTTAATTTAGGGCCAGCCGTTACCCAATATGCTTTAGAAATTGCTTTAGGGACCAAGCTGTCAAAAGTCACGGCTTTGGCCACTGATTTGGCTCTAGCCCTGGCGGCTCCTACCGGCCAAATCAGGATTGAAGCGCCGATTCCTGGGCGGTCTTTGGTTGGGGTGGAAGTCCCTAATCGTTCCCTGGAATTTGTTTCCTTAAAGCGAATGTTAACTTCTGACCAGATGAAAAGAAATAAATCTAAGCTGTCAGTAGCTTTGGGGTTAAATGTTTCCGGTGAACCGGTGATTGTTGATATTGCCCGTATGCCTCACGTTTTGATTGCCGGCTCAACTGGTAGCGGGAAATCAGTTTGTATTCAAACGATTATTTCCACCATTCTTTTCCGGGCTTCACCAGCCGAGGTGAAACTGATTTTAATTGATCCTAAAAGAGTTGAGCTGACTCAATATAATGGGATTCCTCATCTTTATGCGCCAGTCATTGTCGAACCGGATAAAGTTCTTTCTGCCTTGCGTTGGGTCATTCAGGAAATGGATCGGCGCTATAAAGATTTTGCTGAACAAGGGGTGAGAAACATTGATGCTTATAACGAACTGGCTGGCTTTCCCGCCTTGCCATACATGGTCATTATTATTGATGAATTGGCCGATATCATTATGTTTGCTCCAGTTGATGTTGAAGATGCTATTTGCCGTATTGCCCAAATGGCAAGAGCCACCGGTATTCATTTAATTGTTTCAACTCAAAGACCGTCAGTTGACGTCATTACGGGATTAATTAAAGCTAATATTCCCTGTCGGATTGCCTTTAATGTTTCTTCACAGGTCGATTCAAGGGTAATTATTGATACACCCGGAGCTGAGAAATTATTAGGGAAAGGGGATATGCTCTTTATTCCTCCTGATCAAGCTAAACCAACTCGTATCCAAGGAACTTTTGTTTCCGATGGTGAGATTAAAAGATTAATTGAATTCATTAAAAAAGCTGGAGTGGCTCCGGTTTACACTGAAGAAGTGACGAAAATGCCAGTTAAAACTCAATTGGGTAGAGCCGAAGGTGAAGAACATGATGAACTTTTTGAGGATGCCTTAAGAATTCTTGTTAATTTTGATCGAGCTTCAGCTTCGTTGTTTCAAAGAAGGTTGAAGATTGGTTATGCCCGGGCCGCGAGAATTTTAGACCAGCTTGAGGCAGCCAATATTATTGGGCCAGCCGAGGGGTCTAAGTCAAGAGAAGTTTTTAATCAAAATGCCCAAGATTATTTAGCTTCTAGAATGGCTTCATAACAATGAAAACTGTTGGCCAAATTCTTAGAAAAACACGTTTAGAAAAAAAAATTTCTCTTGGACAGGTTGAACTACAAACCAAAATTAGACAAGATATTTTATCATCCTTGGAGGAAAATAATTTCCAAAAATTATCTTCTTTGGCTTCAGTTAAGGGGATGTTAAAAACCTATGCTGAATTTTTAGGTCTCTCACCAGAAGTAATTTTAGCGATTTTTCGGCGTGACTTTGATAAAAAAGAAAAAAAGAAGGTTATTCCTCAAGGTTTAGTTAATCCTTTGGACAAGCCTGGTTTAAACTGGGGGCCAAAAAAAACTTTAATCTTGGCTATTGGCCTTTTCTTTTTATCTTTAATTTCTTATTTAATTTATCAATATGTTTCTTTAGTCAGGCCACCCTTTTTAAAAATTTATTCGCCAGAACAAAAATTTCAGACCAATGAATCAACTTTGAATATTTTGGGAAAGGCAGAATCAGACAGTTTGGTGACTGTTAATGGGGAGGCTGTTCTTCTTGACCAGAAAGGTGAATTTAATTACAAAATTGAGCTTTTCCCTGGAGAAAACAAAATTACAATAAGGGCCGTGAGTAAATCAGGTAAAGAAACAAAGACTGAAAGAAACATTTTTTACCAAAAGGCCGACTGAAAAAGATATTGAAAGTTCTAGTTGACTGAAGATTAAAGTTATTTTAAATTTAAGTGAAGGAATCTGCCTATGTTAAGTCCGACACAAATTTTATTAATCATTGTTGTTTCTGTTTTAACAGCTATTTTGGCCGCGATTGGCCTTCAAGTTTTTAATATTCTTAAAGAATCGCGTCGCTCAATTGAAAAGGTTAATAAAATTTTAGACGATGCCGGAAAAGTTTCCGAAGCGGTTACCAAACCGATTACTTCTTTGTCTAATTCTTTAGGCAGTCTTTCTGGGTTAGGCGGTCTTTTCAGTTGGTTGATTAATCGCCGCCAGAAAAACAAGGAGGAAAAAAAAGATGAGTGATAACAATGGTAGTGGCGGTAATTTTTTCCGGGGTTTAGTTACCGGGGCCATCATTGGGTCTGTGGCTGTCTGGTTTTTAAATCAGACAGAAAAAGGGAAAGAGATTAAAAAAGAGATCAAAGAAAAAAGCGGTGATGCTTTAGAAAATCTGAATGACTTAGTAAATGATTTGGAAGAAAAAGGCCAAGATTTTAAAAAGAAAGTTCTTCAAATTAAAGAAGAGTTTGAAGAAAAAGCCAAAGATTTTCGTCAAGATGTTATTGAAGAAGGCAAAATTGGCTTAGAAAGAATTGAAGAGCTAGAAGAAAAAGGCCATAAAGCCGCCCAAAAATTTTTCACCCGCCAAGGTAAACCCCTTTCTTAATTCTTGCTTCAAAGCTGAATTTGAAGTATCATAAATTTTAGATGAAAGCCATTGATTTAAAGAAAAAATATCTTGATTTTTTTGTTAAAAAAGACCATAAAATTCTTCCTAATGTTTCCTTGCTTCCTGAGAACGACCCAACGGCTTTGTTCATTAATTCCGGGATGCATCCTTTGGTTCCTTATCTTTTAGGTGAACCTCATCCTTTAGGCAAAAGATTGGTTTCCAACCAACGTTGTTTAAGAACTCAAGACATCGAAAAAATTGGCAACCCTTCTCATCTAACTTTTTTTGAAATGTTAGGCAACTGGAGTTTGGGCGATTATTGGAAAAAAGAAGCGATTTCTTGGTCTTGGGAATTTTTAACTAAAGAACTTCAATTAGATTCTCAAAGAATTTCTGTCAGCTGTTTTGCTGGCGATAAAGATTCGCCCAAGGATGAAGAATCAGCCAAAATTTGGGAGTCGTTAGGAATTCCTTCTGAAAGGATTTATTTTTTGGGTAGGAAAGATAATTGGTGGTCAGTGGGTGAAACTGGGCCTTGCGGCCCGGACACGGAAATGTTTTATGATACCGACAAAAAAGTTTGCGGACCAAATTGCCGGCCGGGCTGTAATTGTGGTAAATATTTTGAAATTTGGAATGATGTTTTTATGGAATTCAATCGCTTACCAAATGGGAAATTGGAAAAATTAAAACAGAGAAATATTGACACTGGCATGGGGGTAGAAAGAACTTCAGCGATGCTGCAAGGGAAAGATGATGTTTATCAAACAGAATTATTTACTGGTTTAATTAATCAAATCGAAGAAATTAGTAAGGAAAAATACGAAAAAGAAAACCAAAAAGCGATGCGAATTATCGCTGACCATTTACGTGCCGCCACTTTTGCTATTGCCGACGGAGTTATGCCGTTCAAAACTGAGGCTGGTTATGTGGTTCGTCGCTTAATCCGTGGAGCTGTTTTTTACAGTAGAGAACTTGGTATTAAAGAAACTTTTGTGGTTAAAATCGCTGGAAAAATAATTGATGAATATAAAAATGAATATCCGAGTTTAGATAATAAAAGAGATTTGATTTTAGATCAATTAAAAATAGAGGAAGAGAAGTTTTCAAAAGCGAGAGGCTCTAAGGAGAAAGAGCGCATAATAGAGCAAATTTCTAAATTAAGGGGGAATCCAAAACCTATGGAAATTTTTGAAAAAGAAATTGCACCTAGATATAAAGCTCAATGGGGTAAATTATTTGACAGAAGTTATATCTCTACAGCTTCTGGGGTAGCAGGGACGATAGCGTTTGATCAAAAAAGTACTCATGGAACTCCAACATCAACTACATTAGATATTTCTGGTCAATATATAGAAAATTTTGATGAAAAAAAAGCTCAAAAGGCATTAGAAAAAGCCCAAGAACTTCATAAAATCGTTTCAAAACAAAGTCTTGAGAAAAAATTTGACGGTGGGTTAGCGGATCATTCCAAACAAGTGACTAAGCTTCATACCGTCACCCATCTTCTACATGAATCTTTAAGAAGAATTTTAAGAGAACAAGTTCATCAAGTTGGTAGTAATATTACTTCCGAGAGATTAAGATTTGATTTTACTTATTCGGAAAAATTAACACCAGAACAAGTCAAAGAAGTTGAAGATTTAGTTAATGAACAAATTGCCAAAGATTTAGCTGTCAAAATGGAGATGATGAGTTTGGAGAAAGCTAAAAAACAAGGGTCTTTGGCTTTTTTTGCTGATAAATATGGAGATCAAATTAAAGTTTATTCAATTGGAAATTTTTCCAAGGAAGTTTGCGGTGGGCCTCATGTTGGCTCGCTTGGGGAGATTGGTGGTGTTAAAATAATAAAGGAGGAGGGAGTTGGGGCAGGCCGAAGAAGAATTTATGCTCAAATTGTCAAAAAGTGAGTCGGAGACAAAAGAATATTTTTTTGCTTTAGAAATTGATATTGATCGGGTTAAAAGTGCCATTTGGACGATCGAAGAAAACCAAACCAAATTGGTAAGTTTGGGTGAGACCCAATCTTACCAAAATGAAGAAGATCTTTTAGAAAGTGTTGATGCTTCTTTATCCTCAGCGATCGAAAAATTTTCCCCTGATGGACAAATGAAAGAACCAAACAAAGTTATCTTTGGTTTGTCCACAGATTGGATTGATCAAAACAAGATTTTACCTGAAAAGGCAGAAACCCTAAAAAAAATTTCCCAAAAACTAGAACTTACCCCATTGGGTTTTATGATTGTCCCTGAAGCCATTGCCCATTGGCTGAAAAAGTTAGAGGGGGTTCCGCCAACGGCCATCTTAATTGGTTTGAGCGCCAAAAGAATTGTGGTTAGTTTGATTGATTTAGGCAGGGTAGTTCAGACAAGTTTGGTGGTCAGAAGCGAAAATTTAGGCGCTGATTTAGCCGAGGGTCTTTCTCGTTTGGAAAAAGACACTCCTTTCCCGGCCAGAATTTTGCTTTATGATGGGGAGGAAAAAATTGAACAAGCCAGACAAGATTTAATTAATTGGCCTTGGACAGAGGAAAAAATAACTTTTCTTCATTTGCCTAAAGTTGAAATTTTGTCAGCCGATTTTGACATCAAAGCCATTGTTTTAGCCAGTGCTTCCCAAATGGCTGAAGTTCAAGGCTTAGAAGTCGTTCAAGAAGAGATTAAAAAACCTCAAGAAGAACCTTTAGAAGTGGAAGAAGCCAAGGAAGTTGAAGAAAAGGAAGAAGAAGTTCTTTCTGTTCCCGTTGAATCGCCGATTGATCTTTTGGGTTTTATTAAAGGAGGGGATATTAATGAAATTAAGCCCCCAATTTTTAATGAAGAGCCAGAGATTAGCCAAGAAAAAACTGAACCAGATAAATTTTTAAAGATAAAAAAATTAGCCTCTTTAAGAAAAAGTATTTTTAATTTTTCCTGGCTGAAAAAAATTATTCCTCAAGGAACTTTCCGTTTAAACAGAGAATCGGCTCTTTCGGTCAGGACTCATTTGGGGAATAAGAGTTTATTAATTATAATTTTGGCCAGTGTCTTTTTTCTGATTATCTTCAGTGGTTTGATTCTTGTTTATTGGTATTTGCCTCGAGCTTCAATTACAATTTTTGCCAAACCACAGATTTTAGAAAAAGATTTTACGGTTAAACTTGATCCAACAAAGACCAATGTGGATAAGGATAGCTTAACTTTGCCCGGAAAAAAAGTTGAGGTTAACAGTGAGGGAGAAAAAGAAATTTCAACTACCGGAACAAAGCTGATAGGTGAAAAAGCCAAGGGTGAAGTTGTTATTTATAACCGAACATCTAAGGAAAAAACTTTTGTTGAGGGAACAGAAGTACTTGGTCCAAGTGGGCTAAAATTTACCCTAGATGAAAAGGCTATCGTGGCTTCAGAATCAGCTGGTTCTGATTATGTAAAGGTTCCCGGAAAAGCAACGATAAAAGTAACGGCCTTTTTAATTGGCAGCGAAAGTAATTTAGCTTCTGGGTCTGAGTTTGCCGTGAGTAATTTTGCCCGCACCGATTTTATTGCTCGAAACGAATCCAGTTTTAGCGGTGGGACTTCCAGGGAAGTCCAAGTGGTCGCCAAAAATGATCAAGAAAAAATTCTTGCTGATTTGGAAAAAGAGCTTAAACAAAAGGCGACTGATGAATTGTCCTCAAAATTATTATCTCAAGAAAAATTAGTTGATGATTCTTTGACCTCGCAAGTAGTCGAAAAAACTTTTGATAAAAAAATTGATGAAGAAGCCAACACCCTGAAACTAAAATTAAAACTAAAAATTAGTGCTTTAAGTTTTAGTGAGAATGACTTTAAACAATTAATTGGTGAGGAAATTCAAAAACTTGTTCCGCCTGATTTTGAATATGATCCAGAGCAAACTGAAACAAGTTTTCAGCTTAAAGAATCTTCAGCTAAGGTAATTACCTTTACCGCTAGTTTTAAAGCCAAACTTATCCCTAAATTTAATCTGGAGGAGATAAAAAATAATTTGGCTGGGAAAAAACCAATGATTGGCCAAACATATTTAGGTAATCTCCCCAATGTCGATTCTTTTGAGGCGAAAATTTCCCCCAAATTTCCAGGGCAAATTGCCACTTTCCCTCGGGTGGCTAATCGGATTAATATTGAAATAAAATTAAAATAAGTAAAGATAAAAAATGCCTGTCTATCGTTACCTTAAGAAAGAACCAAAGGTTTTTAAAACTTATCCTAAAAAATTCATAGGCTATTTTTCTTTTGGCCTGTTTTTTTTAGGGGCTATTTTTTTAGCGAATGCTTTTTGGCCGATGATCAATTATGGAATAAAAAGTCGTCATTTTACTCAACAACTTATTTCACCGGTCAGTGTTTTGGGTGAATCAACGACGGTCATTGATTATAGCCAGCCTAAAACTTGGTTTCCGACCGCCCCTTCTTTACCGCCAAAGCCGAGTAAAATTACCCATTATGCCTTGACGATTCCCAAGCTAAAGATTGACCAGGCCGTAGTTCAAATTGGCGGGGAGGATTTAATGGAAAGTTTGGTCCAATATCCGGGGACATCTTTGCCGGGGCAATATGGGAATGCCGTGGTCTTTGGCCATTCAGTTTTACCTCAATTTTTTAATCCTAAAAACTATAAAACTATTTTTTCAACTTTGCCGACCTTAAAAGAAAAAGATGAGATTTTTATTGATTTTGATGGCATTTTGTATCGTTATGAAGTCATTGGCTTAAGGGAGGTTTCCCAGGAAGATGCCACGGTTTTGGAACAGCATTATGATGGTGAATATCTAAGTTTGATTACCTGTGTGCCGCCTGGGACTTATTTAAGAAGATTAGTTGTTACGGCAAAATTAACTAGGATTTGATTAAAATAGGTGTTTTTTGACAAAAATGAACATTTTAGGCATTGATTTTGGTTTAAAAAAAATTGGTTTGGCTCTGGCTGATAGTCAAAGCAAATTGGCCATTCCCTGGGGGACAATGGAGGTTAAAAGTAACCTTGATGAGGTGGTGGAAAAAATCAAAGACCTTTGTCATAGAGAAAAAGTGGGAAAGATTATCATTGGTTTGCCAGAAAGTGGTCTGGTTGAAAAAATCAAAAGGTTTGGTGATAATTTGACTCAAGTCACAAATCTGCCCGTCTTTTATGAGGATGAAAGCTTGACGAGTAAAGAAGCGCTTGCTAAAATGATAGAGTCAGGCATAAAGAAAAAAGCCCGTCGAAAAAAGGAAGATCAAATTGCCGCGGCTTTAATTTTGCAAAATTATTTGGAGAGAAACAATGTTTAAAAATGTGATTGCTCCAGTCCAGGCTTGGTTACTTTCCAGAGGGCAATGTGTTGGTTGCGGGGCTTCTTTAGGTAAAGGGAAGAAAGAAAAACGTAAAGACGGGACAGAAAAAATTACTTGTAAATGCGGACGAATTTTTATTTATGAGCCTAAAACCAAAAAATATCGCCGAGCCCTCTTTGAAGAAGTCTAAATTTTTAATTTCCATCCTCCTTTTTCTATTAGTCATTCTGGTGGCTGTTTTTGGTTGGTGGTCTTGGGCCAACTTGGCGGTGATGTCTCAATCTTTATCAACCAGTAAAACTTTTATTGTCAAAAAAGGAGAAAGTCTTTCTTCGGTGGCTTTGCGTTTGCAAGAAGCAAATATAGTCCGTCAGGCTTTAGCTTTTAAATTAATTATTCTGTCTCAAAACTTAGCAGGAAAAATTCAAGCCGGCAGTTTTTCTCTTAAAACTTCTTTGACGCCAAAGGAAATTGCGGAAATTCTTACTCATGGGACGAATGATGTTTGGTTAACTTTTCCTGAAGGTTGGCGAAGAGAAGAATTTGCTCAAAGACTAAGTGCTAATCTAACTAATTTTAATTCTTCTCAATTTCTACAATTATCAGCTAGTCATGAAGGTGAATTATTCCCTGATACTTATTTAATTTCCAAGGAAGCCTCTCCCTCGGCGGTTTTTAATCTTTTGTTTAATAATTTTCAGAAAAAATTTGATAAAGATTTAGAATCTTTTTTATCAAAAGCCGGTTTGAGTAAAAATGAGGCTTTAATTTTAGCCTCAATAGTTGAAAGAGAAACCAAGGGGGATCAAGATCGAGCGATTGTTGCCGGAATTTTGATTAAAAGACTAAAAGCTGGATGGCCCCTACAGGTTGATGCTACTTTGCAATATGCTTTGGCTAATTTAAGATTTAAAACATCAGGTAACAAGTTGGAAGATTGGTGGTTGACGCCAATCGCGGTGGATAAAAAAATTGATTCACCTTACAATACCTATAAATATAAGGGCTTGCCACCAACGCCAATTTGCAATCCTGGATTGGCTTCAATTAAGGCTGTTGTTTATCCTAAAGAAACTGATAATTGGTTTTATCTTTCCGATGCTAGTGGAAAAATACATTACGCCAAAACGGCCGAAGAACATAATGAAAATATTATCAAATATCTAGCTCATTAATGAGAAAGATTGACAGATAAAAAAGGGTTGACAAAGTTTATTTTTTGTGTTAATTTATCTTTAAATAGTTAATTGTTTTTATTTGGCAAGCGCGCTTAGCGCGCTTAGTTGTTGTCTATAAGTAGATGGTTCCCTCAAAACAAACAGGACGGATTTTCTGGGGCAAAATTTATAATAATTTACCGCCGCTTAATTTACTTGCTGTTCAGCAAGAGTCTTATCAGTGGTTTATCAATGAAGGTCTTAATCAGGCCTTAGCTGAAATTTCTCCAATTACTGATTTTACCGGTAAAAACTGGGAACTTTATTTAGAAAAACCCTCTTTTGGTGAAACTCGACATACCATCATCGAGGCGCTTAATAAGGGGTTAACTTACGATCGTCCCTTAAAAATTGAGGCGACTTTAACCAACAAAAAAACTGGTAAAAAAATTAAACAAAAAGTCTTTTTAGGTGATATTCCCCACATGACTGAGGTGGGAACTTTTATTATTAACGGAGTGGAAAGAGCGATCGTTAATCAACTTGTCCGTTCGCCCGGCGTCTTTTTCTCAGGTGAAGTTGATCGGGCTTCTGGAAGGATGCTTTATAGCTCTGATGTTAGACCTCTTCATGGTTCTTGGCTGGAATTTATGGTTAATCGAAATAATGTCATTAATGTTAGGATTGACCGACGTCGAAAATTCCCAGTAACGACTCTTTTGCGAGTTTTTAATCTTTCTACCGATGGAGAAATTCTAAAAGCTTTTGAAGATGAGAAAAAAACCAATGATTTTCTTTTGCCGACTTTAGAAAAAGATCAAACAAAAAGTAAGCAAGAAGCCTTGGTTGAGTTTTATCAAAAATTAAGACCTGGTGAACCAGTAGTTTTGGAGAATGCTCAGGAGTTAATCCAAAACATGTTTTTTGATTGCCGGCGTTATAATTTGGGTAAAATCGGTCGCTTCAAAATTAACCGGCGTTTAGGCTTGGATATCCCCAACAATTCTGAGGGCTGGATTTTAAAGAGTCAAGATTTGGTATCGATTATTAAATACCTGGTTAAACTGCAAAATAATGAAGGGATTGTTGATGATATTGATCATCTGTCGAACCGAAGAATCAAAAGATTAGGAGAACAATTAGTTGAGGGGCCTTTCCGAATTGGTTTTTTAAGATTAGAAAAGGCGATTAAAGAAAAAATGAGCCTTTTTTCTACTGAAGAAGAAGTTTCACCTTCTCGTTTAGTCAACGCCAGATTGTTGATGGCTTCTATTAATGAATTTTTCCGTAGCAATCAGCTTTCCACTATTTTAGATCAAACCAATCCTTTATCAGAGATTGATAACTTAAGAAGAATTTCCGTGATGGGAACTGGGGGTATTACTCGTGAAAGAGCCTCTTTTTCAATCCGCGATATTCACTCTTCTCAATATGGCCGAATTTGCCCTATTCGTTCACCTGAAGGCCCTAATATTGGTTTGGTCACTTATTTAAGCTTATATTCTCGAGTCAATGGTTATGGTTTTTTGGAAGCTCCTTATTTCAAGGTTGAAAAAGTTCAAAAAGGCAATCAAACAAAAATGAAAATTAAAAAGGAGGCCTTTTATTTGTCTGCTGATGAAGAACAAAACTATCATGTTACTCATGCAGGAGTGGGAGTTGATGAACAAGACTTTATCACTGATTCTTGGGTCCCAGTTCGTTTCAATGGTGAACTTTTAGAGGTTCCGGTAGAAAAAGTTGATCTGATTGATATTACCCCCATAGAAGTAGTTGGCACTTCAGCTTCATTGATTCCCTTTTTAGCTCACGATATGCCGGCTCGGGCTTTAATGGGGACTCACATGCAATGTCAGGCTGTGCCTTTGGTCAGACCAGAAGCACCGGTGGTAGGAACGGGTATGGAAAAAGTGGTGGCTGAATCAATGAATCGAGTAGTTAAGGCTCGACATGGTGGTAAGGTAATTTATGTTGATGCCCAAAAAATTATTCTTAAAATCAAAACCGACAAAAAAGAAAAATTAGTCGATACTGATAATATCAAAACAGTTGGTAAAGAAGAAACCTATTTTATAACTAAATTTAAACGTACTAATCCCTATGGTACTTGTTATTCGCAAAGACCATTGGTTAAAGTTGGTGATGATGTTCACCAGGGTGATATTTTAATTGATGGCCCAGCCTGTGATCATGGCGAGCTGTCTTTGGGTCGAAATTTGATTATTGCTTATACCTTTTTTCATGGTTTGGAATATGAAGATGCGGTTGTGGTTTCCGATCGTCTGGTAAGGGATGACATTTTGACTTCCATTAATATTGAAGAATATGAAACGGCGGTGGTAGAAACAAAACTTGGGCCAGAAGAATTAACCCGAGATATCCCTAATGTTAGTGAAACTGATTTAGCTAATTTGGCAGAAGACGGGATTGTGATCGTTGGCAGTGAAATTAGCCCTAATGATATTCTTGTTGGAAAGATTGCCCCCAAGGGAGAAACAGAATTAACGGCTGAGGAAAGATTGCTTCGGGCTATCTTTGGGGAAAAAGCCAGAGAAGTTAAAGATACATCCTTGAGAGTGCCTCACGGTGAGGGGGGAACAGTGATTGACGTCCAGATTTTAGACAGAGATAAAGGAGATGAACTAGAAGCGGGAACGATTAAAAAAGTTTTGATTAGAGTAGCTCAAATTAGAAAAATTACCGTTGGGGATAAAGTTGCTGGTCGTCATGGCAACAAAGGGGTTATTTCTAAGATTATTCCCGCCGCCGATATGCCTTTTTTACCCGACGGGACGCCGGTGGACATCATTATTTCCCCGCTATCTGTTTTAGCGAGAATGAATTTGGGTCAACTTTTTGAAACTCATTTAGGTTGGGCGGCGGATAAATTAGGCTATAAAGTGGCCGTTCCAGTCTTTGAAAAAGTGGATGAAGATAAAATTGTTTTGGAATTGAAAAAAGCTGGTTTGCCGATTGATGGTAAGGTTAATTTGCATGATGGTCAAACTGGAGAGCCTTTTGAAGAAAAAACAGTTGTTGGCATTGGTTATATCTTGAAATTGGTTCACATGGTTGAGGATAAAGTCCATGCCCGTTCGACCGGACCTTATTCTTTGGTGACCCAACAGCCATTGGGGGGTAAAGCCCAAATGGGTGGTCAAAGATTGGGAGAAATGGAAGTCTGGGCCTTGGAAGCTCATCGAGCGGCTTATACCTTGCAAGAAATGTTAACCGTTAAAAGCGATGATGTGGTTGGCCGAGCGAAAACCTTTGAAGCAATTGTCAAAGGAACAGAACTAGCTGAGTCAACTATGCCGGAATCCTTTAAAGTTTTGGTTAAAGAATTAAACAGTTTATGCTTAGATATTATTCCGATCGATCCTTTGAAGACAAATGTTGTTGATGAGGAAGAAGAAACTAAAGAAGAAAAAACTGTTAATAAAGAAAATAATCAAGAAAAAGGAGTAGAAATTTTAGTCGAAAATGGATAGAATTGTTGATTTTTCCAAGTTGATGATCAAAATTGCCTCGCCAGAGACAATTAAAGCCTGGTCTCATGGTGAGATAACTAAACCGGAAACAATTAATTACCGGACTTTGAAGCCGGAAAAAGACGGTTTGTTTTGTGAACGGATTTTCGGGCCAACTAAAGATTGGGAATGTTACTGCGGTAAATATAAAAGAATTCGCTATAGAGGGATTATTTGTGATCGCTGTGGCGTAGAAATTACTCAATCTCGTGTTCGTCGTGAGCGAATGGGTCACATTAATTTGGCCTCACCAGTGGCTCATATTTGGTATTTTAAAGGAGCTCCCTCCAAGCTTTCCTTGCTTTTGGATATTTCTCCTCGCAACTTGGAGTCGGTAATTTATTTTGCCCAGTATTTAGTTACTCAGGTTTCGGAGGAAAAGAGAAAGGAGATTCTAAAATCAATTGAAGAACAGATGAATAAGGATAAATCAGCTCTTAAAAAGAATTTAGAAACACAAATCAAACAGACAGAAAAAGAAGCTGAACAAGAAATTAATCAAACCAAGAAGAAAATTAAAAATAAAGAGCAGCAATTATTGGCTTGTGAGGAAATTAAACTAAAGGGTAAACAAAAAGTCCAAAGCTTAAGAGATGAATTAATTTTGGAACAAGAGAAAATTGAAGAAAACTACAAAGCGACTAATGATTTGATTCAAAATGTTAAAAAATTAGATCTTTTAACCGAAGACGAATATTTGCGTTTAGCAGCTAATGGGGCTTCTTCATTTTTTAAGGTTGGAATGGGAGCCGAGGTTCTTTTGGAGGTTATTAAAGAACTTGATTTAGAAAAACTTTTAACTGATTTGCGTAAAGAGGTTAAGGAAACAACCGGAGCTCGTCATATCAAAGCGACCAAGAGATTAATCCTGGTTGAGGGAATGAGAAAAGCTGGCGTTGACCCTTCTTGGACGATTGTTCAAATTTTACCGGTAATTCCACCTGACCTCCGACCAATGGTCCAGCTTTCTGGAGGAAGATTTGCAACAAGCGATTTAAATGATCTTTACCGTCGGGTGATCAACCGTAACAATCGCTTGAAACATTTAATTGATTTGGGAGCACCTCAAATTATCCTTCGTAATGAAAAAAGAATGCTTCAAGAAGCCGTTGATAGCCTGATTGACGCCTCTAAGAGCCCAGTCCAGCGTTTGCGTCGCCAAGCTCAGCCTTTCCGTTGTTTATCAGATATTTTAAGAGGCAAGCAGGGACGTTTCCGACAAAATCTTTTAGGAAAAAGGGTTGATTATTCTGGCCGCTCAGTCATTGTGGTTGGGCCAGAATTAAAATTAACCCAATGCGGCCTGCCTAAAGAAATGGCCTTAGAGTTGTTTAAACCCTTTGTTTTAAGAGAACTAATCATGACCGGTATGGCTCCGAATGTTAAAAGTGCGAAATATGCTCTTGAGCACCGGCCGCCAGAAATCTTTGATATTTTAGAAAGAATTACCAAAGACCACCTGGTTTTGTTAAACAGGGCTCCCACTCTTCATAAATTGGGAATTCAGGCTTTCTATCCGATTTTGGTTGAAGGAAATGCCATTAGAATTCATCCCTGTGTTTGTAAAGGTTACAACGCTGATTTTGACGGCGACCAGATGGCAGTTCATGTGCCTTTAGGGAAAAAGGCTCAAGAAGAAGCCGCTAATTTCTTAAGATCAGATAATAATCTTTTAAAGCCGGCTGACGGTTCTCCAATTGCTATTCCCGACAAAGACATGGCCTTGGGGTGTTACTTTTTAACTTCAGTGGACAGCCGTTTGGAACTATATCCTACCATTTTTACAGATACTAAAGAAGCGATTTTAGCCTCTCAAGAGAAGAAAATTAAATTAAGACAGCCAATTAAGGTCAGAATTAAAGATGAAATAATGCAGACCACGGTTGGCAGGCTTTTATTCAATGAAATTCTTCCTGCCGAGATTCCTTACGTCAATGACAATGTTCGCCAAAGAACAATTCAGTCTTTGGTGACTCGGACGATTCAAACTTGCGACAAAGAAAGAGTGGTGAGACTTATTGATGATTTAAAAGACCTGGGCTTTTTCTTTTCTACTCAATCAGGGCTTTCAACCGGAATTTTTGATTGTCGGCTTTATTCAAAGAAAGGGGAATTTATTAAACAATCAAATGAAAAAGCCAATCAATTGGAAAATAATTTTGCCGAGGGTTTGATTACGGAAGAGGAAAAACGACGTTTGGTTAAAGAAATTTGGCGGGATACCACCGATGAGCTGGCTGATTTAACTTGGCAGCAATTTGAGCCTGAGAACAGCATTCGTTTGATTATGGATGCCGGTTTGGGGAGAACTTCTAAAGATCAAGTAAAACAACTTTCAGCCATGCAGGGTTTGGTGGTTGACCCGATGGGGCGAATTGTGGAGTTGCCGATTAAATCCAACTTTAGAGAAGGACTTTCGGTTTTTGAATACGTGACTTCCGCTCGTGGTTCCCGAAAAGGTTTAACGGATACGGCTTTGAAAACCTCTGACGCCGGTTATTTAACTCGCCGGTTGGTTGACGCTGTCCATGACCTCATTTTAAGACATGAAGATTGTAAAACTAAAAATGGCCTTAAAATTAGTCGGGAAAAGGGGACCAAGAGAGCCGAGAAATTTTTTGAAAGAGTTAAGGGAAGAATTTTAGCCGAATCAATTATTGATCCTAAGACAAAGAAAGTTTTAATTAAACAAGGCGAGCTGATTACGGAAGAAAATATTGGGATTTTAGATAGACATAACATTTTAGAAGCAGTGGTTCGTTCGCCTTTAACTTGTGAATCTCATTATGGTCTTTGTGTTGCCTGTTATGGTTGGGATCAATCAAATAAACAATTAGCCCAGGTGGGAACGCCAGTGGGAGTGTTGGCGGCTCAGTCTATTGGTGAAACAGGAACCCAGTTAACCTTACAGACAAAACACTTTGGTGGAATTGTGGTTTCCGACGTGACTCAAGGTTTACCCAGAGTTGAGGAACTTTTTGAAGCCAGAATACCTAAGGTAGTTTCTCCTTTAACGGAAATTCCTGGCAAGGTAAGTTTGACGGAAACAGAAGATGGTTACAAAATTAAAGTCAGATCAGTCGCCACCAAACCTATCGAGGAAAGAGAATATTTAATTCCAGCGGTTAATAAACTTAATGTTGAAGATGGACAATTGGTTGGTGCAGGAACACAAATTTCTTTTGGGGCTTTGGATATTAAAGATGTTTTGCAAATCCGAGGTTTACAAGCGGCCCAAGAATATTTAATTGAAGAATTACAGGCGGTTTATGAATCCCAAGGTATTCCAATTCATGATCGACACTTTGAAGTCCTTGTCCGCCGGATGAGCGACAAGGTCAAAATTGAAACTTCTGGCGATACCACCCTTTTACCGGGTGAATTTATCAGTAAAAACAGATTTGGAGAAGAAAATGCCCGGATTTTGGCTGAAGGAGGCGAACCGGCGACAGCCCAAGTGGTTATTTTAGGTTTGACAAGAGTTTCTTTATACACTGACTCTTGGCTTTCAGCGGCTTCATTCCAGGAAACAACTAATATTTTGACCAGTGCTTCTTTGGAAGGAAAAGTTGATAAGTTGATCGGCCTTAAGGAAAATGTCATCATCGGCAGGCTAATTCCTGTGACTCCAGAAAGGGCGAAGATTGAAGAATCAGCTTAAATCTGTTAAAATTAATCTCCATGCCAACGATATCACAACTAGTTCGTAAGGGTCGCAAAAAAATCAGTAAAAAAATTAAAGCCACCGCTTTGCGCAAGAACTTTAATGGTCGCACTCAGAAAATGACTCAAACAATTAATCCTCAGAAAAGAGGCGTTGTTTTATTGGTCAAAACCATGGTGCCAAAAAAACCCAATTCAGCGTTACGAAAGGTGGCCAGAGTCAGGCTTTCCAATAAGCAGGAAGTGACGGCCTATATTCAAGGTGAAGGCCATAGTTTGGCCGAACACGGAATTGTTTTGGTCAGGGGTGGCCGGGTTAAAGATTTGCCAGGAGTGAAATATCATATTGTTCGAGGGAAATTTGATTTAGCTGGGGTTGAAAGTCGTCAAAAAGCCAGATCAAAATATGGAGCCAGAAAAGAAGGAGGAGTTGTTAAGGCGAGCCCTGCAAGACCTGCAGAAGCTCCAGTTGCCTAAAACAGCTTAAAAATTATGCCAAGAGCCGGAAAAGTTAAAAAAAGAACAATTTTCCCTGATTCTCTTTACCAGAGCCGCCTGGTAACACGTTTGGTTAATCGGGTGATGAAAGATGGAAAAAAAACCACTGCTCAAAAACAAATTTACAAAGCTTTGGAGTCTTTAACTAAACAAGAAACTTATCAAGGTAAAAGCCCTCTGGAAATTTTAAATGTGGCTTTGGAAAATATTAAACCAGTGATGGAAGTCCGGCCCCGCCGGATTGGCGGCGCGGCTTATCAAATCCCCATGCCAGTGAGGCCAGATCGGCGAGAAGCTTTGGCCATTCGTTGGCTAATTCAGGCAGCCAGAGCACGCTCCAGTAAGGAATATCATGAATTTTGGCAAAAGCTAGCTGCCGAAATTTTAGACGCTTTTAATAATAACGGGGCGGCCATCAAGAAGAAACAAGATATTCATCGTATGGCCGAAGCCAACAAAGCTTTTGCCTATTTTAGATGGTAGTTATATTTAAGTGGGAAGTAACTGCTTCTTTTGAGAAGCAGTTTTTTTATGACTTTTTAATGTTAAAATAAATATAGTTTGTTTTTCTAAGACTCAAAATAATAAAAATGGCCACAACAACTGAAGAAATCACCAAAAAAAGAATTGTTCCGATTGAAAAAGTTCGGAATATTGGCATTATTGCCCATATTGATGCCGGTAAAACGACAACGACTGAAAGAGTTTTGTTTTATACCGGCCGGAGCTATAAGATTGGTGACATTGATGAAGGAACGACCCAAATGGACTGGATGGTTCAGGAAAGAGAACGAGGAATTACCATTGTTTCCGCGGCGACCACTACTTTTTGGCGAGATTACCGGATTAATATTATTGATACTCCTGGCCACATTGATTTTACGGCTGAGGTTGAGCGCTCTTTGCGGGTGCTGGATGGTGGCATTATTGTTTTTGATGCTGAGGAAGGTGTTCAGTCTCAATCCGAAACAGTTTGGCACCAGGCCGATAAGTATTATGTTCCTCGTTTAGCTTTTATTAATAAAATGGATAAATTGGGGGCTGATTTTGAAAGAACTGTTCAAATGATTGGAGATCGATTGGGAGCCAAGACAGCTGTAATCACCTATCCAATTGGCAGTGAAAAAGATTTTGTCGGGGTCGTTAATGTTTTGACGCAGAAAGCCTTATTTTGGGATGATGAAAAAGACAAAACCGGGGAAAAGTTTGAGGAAAAAGAAATTCCTGCCAATCTGCAGGAAAAAATTAAAAAATATCGGGAGAGATTAATTGAGCAAGCCGCTGATTTTGACGAAACGTTAACTGATAAATATCTTAAAGGTGAGAAAATTTCTGCTGAAGAATTAATTTTGGGGATTAGAAAAGCGACCATTGCTAATAAACTAGTTCCGACTTACGCTGGTTCTTCTTTAAGAAACAAAGGAGTTCAGCCGATTTTAGACGGTGTGGTTGACTTTTTGCCCAGTCCTTTGGATTTACCGCCGGTTTTAGGCACCAATCCGGAAACAAAGCAGGAGGAAGAAAGAACTAATGATTACAAGGGCCCTTTGGCTGCTTTGGCTTTCAAGGTTCAAACTGATCCACATGTTGGTCGTCTAACTTATATCCGTCTTTATTCGGGGACAATTCAAGTTGGTGATGAGCTTTACAATAGTACCGAGCGTAAGAAGGAAAGAGTCTCTCGCTTGATTTTAATGCATGCCAATCAAAAAGAATCAATTGACAAAGCTGAAGCTGGTGAAATTGTTGTGGTGGTTGGTTTGAAAGAGACCACCACCGGTGATACTTTATGCCAAAAAGACAAGCCAATTATTTTAGGTTCCATTACCTTTCCTGATCCGGTTATTTCCTTAGCCATTGAGCCGAAAACCAAAGCTGATCAAGAGAAATTAAGTTATGCCTTAAAAGCTCTTTCTGAGGAAGATCCAACCTTTAAAGTTCGTTATGATTTTCAAACTGGCCAAACCACCATTGCTGGTATGGGTGAACTTCATTTGGAAATTCTGGTTGACCGGTTGAAAAGAGAATTTAATGTCTTGGCTGATACCGGCAATCCTCAAGTTGCCTATAAAGAAACCATTAAAAAAACAACCACGGCGGAAGGAAAATATATTCGTCAGTCAGGCGGCCGGGGGCAATATGGCCATTGTTTATTGCGGGTTGAACCTCAAAACAGAGGTGAAGGTTATAAATTCTTAAATGAAATTAAAGGCGGCGCCATCCCTTCGGAGTTTATTCTAGCGGTGGGAAAAGGGGTTAAAGAAGCCATGGCTAAAGGCGTTTTGGCAGGTTATCCTTTAGTAGACATGGTGGTCGCTTTATATGACGGCACCTTTCATGAAGTTGATTCTTCTGAGGTGGCCTTTAAAATTGCTGGTTCCATGGCTTTACAACAGGCTGTCAAACAGGCTGACCCGGTTTTAATTGAACCAATTATGAAAGTCGAAGTGACAACTCCGGAAGAGTTTATAGGTGATGTCATTGGGGATTTATCCAGCAAAAGATCACAAATTTTAGAGACTCAAGATCGAGGCAAGGCCAAGGTGATTATTTGTTTGACTCCTTTGGCGGAACTTTCCGGTTACGCCACCATTTTACGTAGCTTAACTCAAGGACGAGCAAATTTTTATATGGAACCAAGCCATTATGAGGAAGTTCCTGGGAATATTACTGCCAAAATTGTGGAAAAAAAGTTAGGCTTGAAAAAAGAAAGTTAATCTTGTAAAATAAGCAGAGCTTGTTTACAATTAAGACAAGCTTGATTAAAATAATTATAAGAAGTTTAATTAAAATTAATTATTAAATTTTAAAACGGAGGTAAATTATGGCTGATAAAAATGTTTTTCAAAGAAATAAACCCCATTTAAATATTGGGACGATTGGTCACGTTGACCATGGTAAAACCACGCTGACTTCAGCGATTACAAAAATTTTGGCCGAAACTGGAGGGGCAACCTTTCAGGCTTATGACCAAATTGATAGCGCACCTGAAGAAAAGCAAAGAGGAGTGACGATTAATATTGCTCATATTGAATATGAGACAGCAACACGTCATTATGCTCACATTGACTGTCCTGGTCACAAAGACTATATCAAAAACATGATCACTGGGGCGGCCCAGATGGATGGTGCGATTTTGGTGGTGGCGGCCAATGATGGGCCGATGCCTCAAACCCGTGAGCATATTTTATTGGCTCGTCAAGTGAACGTACCGGCCGTTGTTGTTTTCTTAAACAAGGTCGATATGGTTAGTGATCCGGAATTGCTTGACTTGGTCGAGATGGAAGTCCGGGAGCTTTTAACTAAATATAAGTTTCCAGGCGGTAAAGTTCCGGTGATTCGAGGCTCAGCCTTGAAGGCTTTGGAAGGTGATGAAACCGCCAAGAAAGCGATTTTAGATTTAATGAAGGCGGTTGATGAATACATTCCCGCGCCGGAAAGGCCGTTGGACAAACCTTTCTTGATGCCCATTGAGGATGTTTTCTCAATTAAGGGTCGAGGAACGGTGGTTACCGGGCGTATTGAAAGAGGGATTGTTAAGGTCAATGATGAAATTGAAGTCATTGGTCTTCGTGATACTAAAAAGACCGTGGTTACCGGGGTAGAAATGTTCAGAAAAACCCTGGATCAGGGTCAAGCCGGGGATAACGTCGGTATCCTTTTGCGAGGGGTTGAAAAGGATGACGTTGAACGGGGTCAAGTTTTGGCCAAACCCGGGAGTATTACGCCTCATTCTCAATTTGAGGCCGAGGTTTACATTTTAACCAAGGAAGAAGGCGGTCGACATACACCCTTTTTCTCAGGTTACAGGCCTCAGTTTTATGTCAGAACAACCGATGTGACGGGTGAAGTCACCTTACCTTCGGGAGTGGAAATGGTCATGCCTGGCGACAGTGCCAAGATGAACATCAAGCTTATCCAACCGGTGGCGATGGAAGAAGGTTTCCAATTCGCTATTCGTGAAGGTGGTCATACGGTTGGTGCTGGAGTCATTTCCAAAATCATTGCCTAAAAGAAAAAAATGTCAAAGGGAAGAATTCGAGTACGTTTAAAATCGTACGATCATCGAGTCATCGATGAAAGCTGCGAGAAAATCCTAGAAGTGGCTTTGGCTAGTGGCGCTAAAGTTGTTGGTCCTATTCCCTTGCCTACCAGAAGAAAAATTATCACCGTTTTGGAAAGTCCCCATACTGATAAAAATGCCCAAGAACATTTCCAAATTTTAACCCACAAACGTCTCATTGATATCTTGGAACCCAGCGAAAGAACGATTGATTCTTTAATGCATTTAGATCTTCCAGCTGGTGTGGATATTGAAATCAAAATGTAGTTTGGGAAAAACTTCTAACAGAAAATTTTAACGTTTAACAACCTTGCCGTTTTTATCTAAACATTCCGGAACCATGTCTTTGGGAAAGCTGTAGGGGTCAATTTGGATACAGGTTGGTTGAGCTTGTCCATCATAAATACAAATCCAGCCATCTTCAGTTTTAGCCGCCAGCCAGTAAGCGCCACCAACAGCTTCAAATTCCTTAATGTTGCCGGTCGCAAATTCCCCGGTGTTCTTGTTGATGCTTACCTCGGCCTGAGTTTCATTAAGGCCGGTTTTCTTAAAAACAGCTTGCTTGATTAATTCCGATTCATCAACTGTGGGCGTGGGAGTTGTTTTTTGGATGACTGCTGGCGATGGGGTAGATGTGGGAGTATTTTTTATTTGAGGAAACATTCCTTTGCCCCAAAAAAACCAAACAAAGGCATTAACACCAATGATTAACAAGGCCAAGAGGGTGAAAAAACTAATTTTCCAGCTATTGTTCATAGATTTTAAGGAGTCGGGGTGGCGCGTCTTAAAATAAACAGAGTGGGTGTCGGAGTTGGAGTGGTACGTCTTAAAATAGAAAGAGTTGGTGTTGGCTTTGGAGTTGAAGTTGGCATGATGGTTGGGATTACTGTTGGCTGAGTAGTTGGCGTGATGGAAACTCCTTCTGTGGTTGGAGTAGGTTGTGGATTAGGAACATTAGTCACTTCTGGTGTTGGGGTAGGTGTTTCACTGGTTGGGGTTTGGCGATATTTCATGCCAAAAAAGAAAGCTAAGGCTAAAAGACCAATCACAATAATAAAAATCAGGAAAGCCAGAACGGGATTTTGGTTTTGGGTAGGCTGATTAGTGGTATTTTCTTCAGCCATTTGTCCCTATTATAATCCCTAATTTTTCACTTTGTCAACATTTGCAATTTTTCAGATTTTCCCTTATAATTGCCCTTAATGGAGGTGAAGCTCTTTTTGAGTTAAACTAATTAAAAACCAAGCACGCTTTCCAAGAGTGCCTCCGGCACTCTTTTTGGTGGCAAAAAATCGGTTTATGGATAAAATAATTGGTTTTAAACTAGGCTCAGTTCAGAAATTTACCCAAGATGGGCACCGGATTCCGGTGACCAGAGTTAAGATGGAAACTTTTGCCGGATTAAAATCCGGTGATTTGGTTAAAGTGACTGGTGTTTCCAAGGGTAAGGGTTTTGCCGGTGTGGTTAAAAGATGGGGTTTTGCTGGAGGACCAAAAACCCACGGTCAATCTGATCGCCAACGCTCACCCGGCTCGATTGGACAAGGCACCACTCCAGGCCGGGTTTATAAAGGTAAAAAAATGCCCGGCAGAATGGGAGGAGCTAAAACAACTCTTAAAAGTTTAGTAGTAATGGAGACAGACGAAAAAGAAAAAGTTTTATTAGTTAGAGGCTTGGTTCCTGGAGCCAAAAACGGAGAATTGATGATTCAAAAATATGGAGAATCGAAAAAGTTTGTGACTCTCATGAAGGTTGGAGAGAAAGAAATTAAAGAGACTGAGGAAGAAAAAACAGAACGTTTAAAAAAAGAAAAAGAAGCCGAAGAAAGATTAGAAGAAGCAGAAGCTCCTAAAGAAGAGGAAAAGAAAGAAACTAAAGAAAATGCCTAAAATTGATCTTTATACTATCAGTGGAACAAAATCAGGGCAGATTGAGTTGCCTAAAGAAATTTTTGCGGCCAAAATAAATTCGCCTTTAATGGCTCAGGCCGTTAGGGTTTATTTAAGTAATCAACGCCTTGGTTTGGCCAAAGCTCAAACTAGAAGTGATGTTAATCGAACCAAGGCCAAGTGGTTTCGACAAAAAGGGACTGGTCATGCTCGTCATGGCGCTCGTTCAGCCCCTATTTTTGTGGGTGGCGGCAAAGCCCATGGCCCCAATGGTGAACAAAATTATAATTTAAAAATGAGTAAGGCGATGAAGAAAAAAGCTTTGTTTTCTGCCTTATCAGCTAAATTAAAAGAAGGAGAAATTTTAGTTGTTAAAGATTTAGCCAAAGTAGAGCCCAAAACAGCCAAAATGGCCAAGATGTTGGAAAATTTCAAATTTAAAAAACAAATTTTACTGGTTTTGCCTCAAAAGTTGGAAAATGTTTTCCGAGCGGCCAGAAATATTGCCCAAATCAATTTAGCTCAAGCTGATTTGTTAAATACTTATGAAGTTTTGAATGGCGGCCAGGTTTTATTAATGGCAGAAAGTATTGAAAAATTAGAGGAAGTCTTTTTAGGCAAAAAGACTAAAAAACATGAAACTAAGTGATATTTTAAAAAAACCATTAATTACGGAAAAGACCTCAGTTTTAAATACCCAGGGCCGATATGTTTTTGCCGTTGACCGTCAGTCAACAAAAAAAGAGATTAAAAATGCGGTTGAAAAAAACTTTAAAGTTAAAGTCATTGGGGTTCAAACAATTGGTGTGAAAGGGAAAAAAAGACGTTCTTTGCGGACCAGAAAGCAAACCGCTCAAGCGGATTGGAAAAAAGCCATTGTCAGCCTTAAACAGGGTGATAAGATTGATCTTTTTGAAACAGGAGCTTAATGAAATTAAAAAGAATTTTACCAAAAAAATCAGGACGAAATGCCATTGGCAAGATAACGGTTCGTCATCAGGGTGGCCGCCATAAAAGATTTTTAAGAGAGGTTGATTTTAAGAGGAATAAACATGATATTCCGGCCAAGGTGGTGGCGATTGAATATGATCCCAACCGGAATGCCAATATTGCTTTGGTTTTTTATGCTGACGGCGAGAAAAGATATATCCTTGCTCCACAGGAATTAAAAATTGGGGATGAGGTTATGGCTGGGAAGAAAGCTGATATTAAACCAGGGAATGCTCTGTCCTTAAAAAAAATTCCTTTAGGAACAGTGATTCATAACTTAGAGTTAAGGCCAGGCAAAGGTGGCCAAATTGCCAGGGGGGCTGGGACAGGAGCACTCTTAATGAGTAAAGAGGAAAAATATGCGATCATTAAATTGCCTTCAGGAGAGCAAAGAAAGATTGAACTAGGTTGTTATGCGACTATTGGGCAAATTGGTAATGTTGATTGGAAGAATAGAGTTATTGGCAAAGCAGGTAGAAAAAGACATATGGGGATTAGACCTACGGTTCGGGGAGTGGCGCAAAATCCCCATTCCCATCCTCACGGCGGTGGTGAAGGTCGTTCAGGCATCGGTATGCCCTCGCCAAAATCACCTTGGGGAAAACCAACCTTAGGCAAAAGAACCAGAAAAAGAACGAAATATTCTGACAAGTTAATCATTAAAAGAAGGAAGCAATAAAGATGTCAAGATCATACAAAAAAGGGCCATATATTGACCAAAAATTGTTAAAAAAGGTTTTAGCCCAGAAAGAGTCAGGTAAAAAAGAACCGATTAAAACTTGGGCTAGGGCCAGTCAAGTTCCACCGGAATTTGTTGGTCATATTTTTCAGATTCATAATGGCAAGATTTTTATTGACGTTTTTATCAGTGAAGAAATGGTTGGCCATCGTTTAGGTGAATTTGCTCCAACCAGAAACTTTAGAGGTCATGGGAAGATGGTTAAAAGGCTTATTAGCAAAACTTAAAAAATATGGAAGTTATTGCCAAATCAAAATATATTAGAATGAGTCCTAAAAAGGTAAGATTAGTGGCGGCGGCTGTCGCTCATTTGCCGGTGGCTCGAGCGGAAATGATTTTAATCAAATTAAACAAAAGAGCCACCAGGCCCTTGCTTTTAACTTTAAAACAAGGGGTGGCCAATGCCGTTGGTAACTTTGGTTTAATTAAAGAAAGTTTGGTGATTAAAAGATTGGAAATTGGCAAAGGGCCAAGCTATAAAAGGGGCCGGCCGGTTTCCCGAGGGCAGTGGCATCCAATTTTGAAAAGGACTTGTCATATTCGTATGATTCTTGAGGGAACAGAGAAAACTCAAGAGAAAGTGGAAAAGAAGGAAAATATCAAAAAAGTTAAGGAAGGAAAGTTAAAGAAAAATGGGTCAAAAAGTTAATCCAATTAGTTTTCGCCTGCCTTATTTAAAGGAATGGAAATCCCGTTGGTTTTCGTCTGACAAAAAACAATATCAAAGTAATTTGCTTGAGGATTTTAAAATCAGAAAATTTTTGTTAAATAAATTAAGATTAGCCGGGATATCTCAAGTTCAAATTGAAAGATCAATCAATAAAATGAAGATTATTCTTTTTGTTTCTCGTCCGGGAGTCGTTATCGGTCGGGGCGGTTCCGGTTTGGAATTACTTAAAAAAGATCTTTGTCGAATTGTGGCCATGGCCCAGCCGGAAAAAAATTTAGAAATCGAGGCAGTTGAAGTTAAAAGCCCCGATTTAGTTGCCTATTTAGTGGCTCAAAGAGTTGCTGAACAGTTGGAAAAAAGACTGCCCTATCGTCGGGTGATTAATCGAACGATTGAAAATGTTATGGCCTCTGGAGCCAAAGGAGTGAAGATTGTTCTTTCCGGTCGAATTGCCGGAGCAGAGATTAGTCGCCGAGAAAAATTTGGGGATAAAGGCAAAACCGGTAACATTCCGGCCCAGACTTTAAGGGCAGATATTGATTTTGCCAGTGTCCCCGCCTTGACCCGTTCTGGCTTTATTGGGGTTAAAGTTTGGATTTATAAAGGAGAGAAAAAAGAAAGTTAAAACATGTTACAGCCAAAAAAGAGTAAATTTAAAAAACAATTTCGTGGTAAGATGAGAGGCTTGGCCATTAGAGGTTCATTTTTAGCTTTTGGTCAGTATGGTTTAAAAAGCGAAGGTCGTGGTTGGTTAACCGACAGACAAATTGAAGCGGCCAGAAAAGCCATTAGCCATTTTACCAAAAGGGCTGGCAAGGTTTGGATTAGAGTTTTTCCTGATAAACCGATAACCAAAAAACCAAACGGAGTAAGAATGGGCGGTGGCAAGGGGGATATTGAAGGTTACGTGGTCACGGTCATCCCCGGAAGAATTATTTTTGAATTGGCCGGGGTTACAGAAGTCATTGCTAATCAAGCTCTTAAAAGAGCGGCAGCTAAATTACCTTTTAAAACTAAATTTGTGAAAAAATTGGAGTAATTTTAGATGAAGAAAAAAGAATTAAAAGAGCTACACCAAAAAAGCCAAAAAGATTTACAAAGCTTGATGAAAAAAGCCCAAGAGGATCTGGTGAAATTAAAGATGGATAGAAAAGCCGGCCGTTTAAAAAATGTCCGCCTACCAGAGAATAAAAGACATGATTTAGCCAGAATAAAAACTATTTTAAAAGAAAAGGATTTAAATTTATGAAACAATTTACCGGCCTCGTTATTGATAAAAAAATGGCCAAAACCGCCAAGGTCTTAGTCAAGAGAATCAAAGTTCACCCGCTTTACAAAAAGCAGATGAGAATTAAAAAAATCTATCATGTTCATGATGAAATTGGGGTCAAAGAAGGTGATCAAGTCAAATTTCAAGATTGCCAGCCGATAAGTAAAACCAAAAGATGGCAAATTGTCAAAATAGTTAAAGAAAAGGAAAGGGAAAATGATACAGCTAAGAAGCGTTCTTAAAGTTGCCGACAATACCGGAGCCAAAAAAATGATGGTGATTCATTTGTATGGTGGAGGCAAAAGGCGTTTTTCCAGAATTGGTGATATTGTCCAGGCAGTGGTTGATCAATCGGAGCCAAATGGTATGGTCAAAGATAAAGAGATGGTCAGAGTTTTAGTAGTAAGAACGAGAAAAGAATTTCGCCGACCAGACGGTTCTTATATTCGTTTTGACGACAACGCGGGGATTATTATTGATAAAGACGGTAATCCTAGGGGGACTAGGGTCTTTGGCCCGGTCGCTCGGGAGATTAAAGAAAGGGGTTATGCTAAAATAGTTTCTTTAGCAGCGGAAGTGATATGAAATTAAGAACTAACGATCAGGTTATTGTCGTTCGTGGCAAAGATAAAGGCCGGAAGGGAAAAATTCAAAAAGTTTTTCCCAAAGAGGGAAAAGTCTTAATTCCTGG
>Ga0315288_10000988_pt1 | contig 36128 bp, 45 predicted proteins | sample YL17G11_20_MG_FD_203454 | JGI IMG/M metagenome (GOLD analysis project Ga0315288, IMG submission 203454) | Sediment microbial communities from Yellowstone Lake, YNP, Wyoming, USA - YL17G11_20 | ecosystem: Environmental > Aquatic > Freshwater > Lake > Sediment | place: USA: Wyoming | collected...
TATCCAATAGGTCAAAATCCTTACATGATAAACTCGGGGACGCTCTTGGCATTGACGATTGCTACTTTGTTAGTTGTCCTATGGAAAAAATTATAGCCGATGTTTGTAATGAGCAGGTCATAGTCTGTATTAGGCCGATGATTATGCGTTCTATTTCAGAGATTGATTTGTTTCAAAAAGATCTGGGATCAAAAGATATAGAAAAACTAGAATCAAACCCCCGAGAACGAGAGCGATTGCCCAAATCATAAGAACGGCCTCGTGATTTTACAGGTCTTACAATATTCTTGAGGCTCTCCGGTTACCTTGTTTGGGAACTTCGATTTAAGCCACTCATGCTCGCAGGTGCCCTTAGACATATCTTTAGGCAGAGGCGGGGGAGTTCGCTTAACTGGGGCCTTTGCAGGCTCTTTAGCGCCGCTCTCAATAGCCCCTACCATTTGTAATTTAGCCGCTTTTGTTGGCAGGGTAGCCCGATCTGTAGGTTCCGGCTTTTCAAGAGGTGTATCTGCTAGTGCCTCTGGAGGAGTGTCACCGCTCTCCTCTAGCTCTTGAGCATGAGCGGTGCCGTATCCTAGAAAAGCTAGAGCTCTGCCGATGGCTCCAGACTCACATTTTTCTAGGTAGGCGCCTGGGAAAAGCTTAGCTGCCTGGGTCTTGTGGGCACTGGCTAAGACTCTGCCTGTTTGGTCCATGATCTCAGCCTTAAATACGGCAATGTCGTTATTAAAAGTTATGATAGTTGGCTCGATATTCCAGTCGGGATGCTCCTCCCTAAACCAGACGATACGATGGGCTACTTGTAGGTAGTCCTTACCTTTGAGCTTTAGAAATGGAAGGACCGTTCCTTTGGGTGTTGTGAATGTACTCATAGTTACTCCTTATGGTCTGCATAGCAAGATGGATATTTTGGTCAATAAAAAACCCTCTACCGAGTCTCACAACCAGTAGAGGGTTTAAGGAGCAACCGTGAAGAACAACTTTTGGAGATGAGCTTTCAGGTTACGGATTCTTCAATACTAGATTTATCACGAGGGTCAATACCTGTTTGAGCCATCTGATCAGCTTGTTCGTAGGTTAGGTTGTTCCACTTGAGAAAGGCACGATAGGCATCTCCCGTTGGATCGGTAGCTTTGTAGTGTTTTATTCGCTCTATGCGGCTCAAGTAGGTTCTTTGGGGTATCTCGTGGCTTTTGGATTTATCGTAAAGTGTAGGGGCTTTATACGTGGCTAGCTCAGCCCTAAGGCCCTCGCAGCGTTCAACGGCTTGCATAGCTAGCTTATAGAGGCCTCTAGCCTTTTCCTTAACTTCTTTGGGTTGGTATTTGAATTCTTCGCCTGCCTTTGTGAGGGCGGCTCTGAGGTCTTTCTCTTTTTGCATGGTGTCTGTAACCTTTGTAAAAATAATTTGGGGAGAGGGGCTTGTGAAAACCACGCTCTCCCCATAAAACCGTCATTGCTTAAAACGACTGTCTAGGATTTTACAACAAAATCAAAAACAGTCAAATGGAGATTTCGTGACTTTGGTCAGGGTTTCTTCATAAGCAATGACTAGTAGGGGTTTCATAAGCACCTGTCCCAAGTCTAAAAAGAATGGGCCAATCAGATTATGCCGATGATCGACTGACGGGATAGACCGGGTAGATTTGGAGGACCGAGGATAGACGACACCTACAGAGAGGGTCCGTATTCCTTGCGAGGGCAGTGCCGTAACTCTCCCTATGAGAGGTAGCCTCGGACAAGCAAAAAAAACTGCATTGCTATATTAGTTCTTTCCGACTCTCTCCCTCTGGGATTCACGGGGTTTAGAAAGTGTACGAGAGGTTTTCTTCTCGAGCCTTACGAGAGTACCAATAAATATGTAAGTACAGCGAGCGATCTTACGAAGGTGCTTACGTTCGTTAGCTCCAGAGGAGTTAAGAATCTCCTCTAGCTGTTCCTTAGTAGGGGAAAAGTTAAAACAAACTGTACGAATGTAATCCGTAGCTGCGCTTGATTCAGAGGTAATCTTCCAGCCAGTGTCTTTGACGATTTTAACCTTGTAAATTACGCTCATTCCTTAAATCCTCGGTAATCCCAGTCACGGCAATCAACAATCAACTCATCATTGATGTATTGAGCCCAACAATCATCTTGATCCGAGTCTGAAAACCAATTGCCCCAAAGTAACTGACGATTAAAGAAGTCAGCATCATTTGTGTAGGCGTCCGAAACTACAAAGGTGTCATCGCCTGTAATAAGCCGGCAATCAGCTGTAAACTCTACCCCGTCCTCGTACTTACCAACGATATCCCAAAGAGCGCAGGCTCCGCTATGCGACTCCTTATCGTCATTGCTGTACTCATTGCCCCCGTTGTTTACGTCACCCGTGCCAGTGAACGCCACGTTGCATCCAGTTAAGAACATCAAAATCATCATACATACTGCTTTTGTTGTTGTGTTGGTCATGTTTTATAATGTATCACATTTGTAGTGCGTAGTGTTGGAAAAAGGATTAAGATATAAATATGGCTAGTATTAAACCAACTCCGTTTAAGGCAATTAAGAAAGATTCAACACTTAGCTTTAGAATCAGTAAAGATTTGATTAAGAAAGCTCGGGCTCTAAAAATTGATGTATCTCAAGTCTGTAGGGACGCCTTACAAGAGGCGGTTAACAAAGTAGAAAAGGGGGCTGCATGATTTCTCTAATACTCTCGTTATTTAGGAGGCCCAAAATCATTCAGGTCCTTGGTCTTAAAAAGGACGCGTCTCTCCGCGTTCTAGAGAGGGGTTACCATGGCAGCTAAGAAGAAAAAAGCAAAAGCTAAAGTTAAGAAAAAGTGTAAATAATAAGATGGGGCGGCAACGCCCCACTTTTAGGAGCAGCTAAGTGGAACAATTATTAGAAGTTAAGTGGGTTGAGCTCTCAGCTATTAAGCCAAATCCAAACAACCGAAACAAACATAAAAAATCACAGATTGATGAGCTTATTGAGCAGATTAAGTTCCAGGGTTGGCGGCACCCGCTAATCGTATCAAACCAATCTGGTTTACTTGTTGTTGGACACGGTAGGCTTATGGCCGCTCGTAAAATGAAACTTGAGAAAGTCCCGGTTAGCTATCAAGACTTTGACTCATTTGAAAAAGAATACGCCTTTGCTGTTGCCGATAACGCAGTCGCCTCATGGTCTGAGCTAGATCTTACGGGTATTCATATGGACTTACCTAAGCTCGAGCCCTTTGAAATCAAGAGACTTGGTATTGAGGATTTCCAGTTTGAACCTAAGGCCGGCGATGAACGAGGTAATAGAACGGTTATATGCCCAGATTGCGGCCTGGAAATACCCTTATGAAATGGGAGTGTAAGAAATGCCACTGCTTAAACGATAGATTCGTTTATGAGTGCCAAAATTGCGGGGAGAAAAGACCATGAGTTGGCAAGAGGACCACGATAAACAATGGGAGCGGGAAGATAAGAGAGCCGCTCAAGAAAAGCATGAGGAAAAATACTGGAGCGAAATAGAGGACGGCATATGCCCCCCTACTCCAGTTACCGCAAAGCCCGAGGGTAAGGGCGAGCCTCCAACATGGGCCAATGACCTTCAAAAGCTCCTAGAGGATTTTAGAAAGAAGGGATGGGTTAAATGACCAGCGATGAAGCGATGGATAAAGCTCGGGAGATTGTCTACGGCATTCGCTGGACTGACGACCGCACTCTTCTAGATAGAATCGCACAAGCCCTTATGGACGCACAGCCACGAACTGTGATTCCTAGCGAAGAACAAATGACAAAACCCGCAATGGACTTGGTTCGTGAGGCGCTTGAATACATAGCCGAGCTTGATAAACCTATTGAGGGAGCAAGTGAATGTTTTAGACCATACATGGAGCGAGCCCGAGAAGCCCTATCAAAGCTGCCGAAGGTGCCATCAAAAGATGACTTTGAAGTTTGGTGTAACAAAAACGGCATCGTCGTTGGATCTCTTGATATCCCGTTAATCTACGGCTTCTTGGTTGGTGACTAGAATTCTTTCCAAAAGCTGAGACAATAGTCTTATGTACCTCTGGGACGACTCTCCCCTAAATAACAGGGAGTTTAGTGAGTGGCTCGATGAACTTGACGAGTTTAACGTCAAATCAGGCCCCAACGTCTCAAAAGCTTATTACACGATAATCCTAGACGATGCCGTTATACTATTTGAAAAGGATGACTGGGACCGTGCCCAAAAAAGACGCGCTGAGATACAAAACGAACAGTCAAATTTACAGAGGTCCATTAGCCTTGATTGGAACTTATGATATTCCCAGGGACAGGCACCATGGAACTTATTCCCATTAAACTAAAACAGCTTTCCATGAGTCCTTACGCCCTCCCGATGAGAGGCTCGAGCAGTCAACAGGGCCAACTATGAAATACGTACTAGCCACTATTGCCGTCCTTTTCCTCGCCTACATAGGCTTTAAAGCCCATTTCTCTGTCATGCGTTACCAATGCGAGCAGGTCATAGAGGAAAAGATCTCTAAATCAGCCCTTAAATGCTTCAATGAAGGGTGCTAAAAATGTATAAATCACTGCATAAAACTAAAAATATGCAAAATGCCTTTATAAGGTTCCTCTTTATACTCTTAGCTATTTGGGCCTCCCTTTCCCTCCTAAGCTGCTCAACTCCGAAACAAGAGAAACAAAGCATAGACCTCAATGATATGTGTAATGTTGATCATTGGAAATGTGAGGCCACTACTCGTGTCATCCCATCCAAAGCCAAGTAGAGACGTAGATGAGAAGTTCCTCAAACAAATGCGTAAACTCAAATGCCTTTGTTGTGGCTACCCAGGTCCCTCAGACGCCCATCACATAAAGTCCAAAGGCTCAGGAGGCGGTGACGATGCCTGGAACGTCATCCCCCTTTGTAGAGGCTGTCATCAAGAGATACACCGTGTAGGCTTTGAATCATTCCTCGATAAATACCCCCACGTCCTTGAGCACCTTGAAAAACTAGGCTGGCAATATGTAGGGGATAGGTTGAGGCCGCCTTTACTTTAAGATCGAGGCGACTTTGTTGCTCAACCGAACCACCGAATCAGTGATCATCGCGTATTCATGTAAAACGTTGGTATTTTTAGTGGCTTTAAAAAGCTCTGACTGAGATAAAACCAGGCGCTCTCTAAGCATGTCAATCTCGCCGTAAAGCTTCATAAGCCGTTGCTTGGTAGATACTCTTGTTTTCGCTGTTTTCTTACTCATAGGCCTAATATATCTTATAAGGCTTGTAAGGTCAATAGTATATTTCACGCCCTTCCAAGCAGTTAGGCATCTTCACGCAAGATTATTACTGGCAATATCTCAGACCCCCTCTCCCATCCTCTTAAAATATGTAGTACAAATGTATTAAAGAGGGGATAATCAGAAATGAATCCTAATTTCCAAAAGACCAATTCACTCCATTCAAACGCCATTAGAGCCCTGGAACAAGAAAACCAGTACCTACGAGCTCAGGCCCAGGCCATGAGCCAAACCACTAAACTCATCGAATCCGCAGTCACCGGCCTCTGCACCAAATACACAGACCCCAAAGAGATTGCTCAAAAAGCCATCCAAATTGCCGGCGCTGTTATTATGGAACTCGAAGCCCTCGGTAAAACCGAAGAGTAATGGCCGCTAAGCCTAAGTACGAACGGGCTGGCCAACCAACTAAGTACAAAAAAGAATACTGCGCCATGCTAGTTGACCATATGAGTCAAGGATTCTCATTCTTTACCTTTGCAGCTGTTATCGAAGTTAATCCCGACACGATAGCCGAATGGTGCCACGTCCATAAAGAATTTTCCGAAGCCAAACAGAGAGGTCTCGCCGCCTCGGTTAAGTGGTGGGAGACAGTTTTGCAAGCTGGAGCAACGGGTAGAATTAAAGACTACAACGCTGCCTCAGCAATCTTTGCGCTTAAGAATAAAGCTCCCGCTGTTTGGAGAGACAGACAGGAGTTAATCACTACAGTAAACGTAAATCTCCCAATGACCGCAAGAGAGGTGAGAGAGGTTGTTAGCAAAGACCCATTTCTCATAGAGGACGATACATATGAGTAAATTAAATCAGTTGAGAGCAGAGTTGGCTGAGGCAATAGAAAAGGATTTATCTATAGTGTCAGTGGGAGCTCTCAGTAGTGCTCTTGATGAGATTGAGAGACTAGACAAGTTGTTGGATGAGGTTAGAGCTCACCTTAAAGAGTTTCAAGACAACTACTACGCACTCATGTCAGATGCTAAGAAGCTAGAACTTGAACGAGATACGATTGTAGAACTACACAAGCAAGTTATCAGGGAGGTACTAAATGGAACTTATTCACATAAAGAAACGCAAGATCCAAGCTCGGCAGTTTAGTCAGGCAGATGAGGGCAAAGTCTACTGGGAAACTAAGAACGGCCACGAGCGAGCTCAAGACGGTGACTGGCTCATTCCAAACGGTGACAACACTTACACAATCATCAACAAAGATGCCATGGAGTTTCTAACTACTAAAGATGAAGATCGATCCGAGACTTGAGCTTTACGCCCGGATCATCAAAGGGCTACACGCCTCATTCACTCCTCATAAAGGCCAAATTAAAGTAGGCCAGGCGCTCTTTAGAGACGAGTGCCGAGATATCTTTGTAGAGGCAGGCCGTAACTGGGGTAAAACTCATTTAATGTCCTATTGCCTTTGGCGTTGGGCAGCGCTTAATCCAGGCTCAGAGAACTATTACTTTGCCCCCTACATGAAACAGGCCCGAGAAATCATTTGGGCTCCTCGTATCCTACAAAACTTTGGACCTAAAGACTGGGTAGACGAGCCCAACAATACTGAGATGCGTATCCCATTTAAGAACGGCTCATTCATTAAAGCCGATGGCTCAGATAACGTAAACGCCTATCGAGGGGTAAAGCCCAGGGGCCTAATCATATTCGACGAGTTTAAAGACTTTCGAGAGGAGTTCTATGACGCTTTTGACCCTAACCGTGCGGCTCATGATGCGCCTCTTATTATTATTGGCACTCCTCCCGATAGGGATTGCCAGTTTTCTAGGGTTCGGGATGCTTACAAAAAAGACGATGCGAAGAAATACTTCCATGGCCCAACAAGCGAGAACCCCCATATCTCATCTGACTGGCTCAAGGCCAAAGAGAAAGAGCTTATAGACCGAGGCGAGTCTGATGTTTGGCAGCGTGAATACCTAGCTCTACAAATTGCCGGCGGCTCCTCAAAGATATTCCCCATGGTGTCTCGCTCGATTCTTGTTTCACATGAAACAATGATGCACCGTATCTCAAGAGACCGTAAAAGATTAGAATGGATTTGGTTTAGCGATCCAGCCGCGGCCTCTACATTTGCCGTACTGTTTGCGGCCTACAATCCTTACACCAAAGAAGTGTTCTTACTCGACGAGATCTACGAGCAAGAACAAGCAAAGATGACGGTTAAGGTAATGGGTACCGAGATCATTAAAAAGCGTGACGAGATTTACAGTAAGACCGAATGGCGGCAGGGCTACGATGAGGCCGCTACTTGGTTTCAAAACGAAATGCTCGACAACTTCTCAGAGCATCTAGAGCCATCACAAAAAGCATCAAATGATAAAGAATCAGGGCTAAGTCTTATCAAAGATATGTTGCTACAGGGCAAGCTAATCATTTCGGATCGGTGTATAAAAACATTCTGGGAAATGGACAATTACTACAAAGATAAGCAAGGCAATATCCCTAAGAAGGATGACCATTTGGTAGACTGTCTACGCTACGCTTTAGCGGCGCTTTACTACTCTCTACCAGAGCAGTCGCCTCCCGAAGATCCGCAGGTTCATAATAGAACCCGGATCTATGAGGATTTCCCAAAACTAAGAGGAGCAATGTAATGGAATACGTGACAGCAATTTTCTCTGTGAGTGCTTTCTTGTTTGCGACATTCGCACTTATTGAAGTGAGAGCTATGCAGCGCTCTACTCACAAGGTTACTTTCTACAATCCTGCAGACCAACAATTTACAGAGCTCAGTGAGAAACAGAAATTAGATTTGACCAAAGATACGTTCGACAACATTTGAACGTAAGGGGGATATATGGCAACAAACTATGATGCGTTTGATTCGGAAGAGAATACGTACACAAATAAGCCTGATAAAGATATATGGGAGCTTGGTGATATTTATGATGAGAAAACCTGGCCAGAGCTCGCCAAGTGGCTCATCGGAGAAAAGAACTGGCTCGCATCTGAGTCTCGAGACCGATTCAAAAAGATTGAGAACAACCTAGCCATTTACAAAGGTGTTCAATATCAATCCCAGTCCATTAAAGAAGATACGCGAAACCAGGGCATTGACCGTTCAACCTCTATTACAAAGATTGTTGCCAACCATATATATGACCTTACTCAAAACAAAGTAAGCCGACTTATTAAATACCGTCCAGGTATCACGGCACTACCAACCTCTAACGAGTTAGCAGACCGAGTAGGCGCTAAGATGAGTGAGAGTCTCATCCGCCATATCTGGTATATGCAAGACTTCGAGGGCGAAATTCAAAACGAGTTTGTAAAGCTAGTTCATTTAATGGGTGAGTCATATCTAGCAACATTGTGGGACCCTGAGGCCGGCGATATCGCTGAGGACTTCAAAGAGTACGCAAAGGATATTAACGACAAGGGTGAGGTCCTTTTAAAGGATGACAATGGCCAACCTTACATGGATGAGGATGGCAAAGAAGTAAAACTAACTAAGGCTGTTAAATACGGAGATACTGTTTACGAGATTTGGTTCACTCTAGATTGCTTAGTAGATCGAGCTCCTCAATATAAGAACGCTCGCTATATGTTTCATCGTAAGATCAAGAACACCTCGAGCCTTAAGAAGAAATGGCCTCAGCTTGGTGATGTAGCCGGCAACGATGCAGATGCGTCTATGTACGACTATGAAAAGATGCAGGTTAAGAAACTCAAGGGCCAATCGGCTGAGTGGACTTTCTTCTATAAGAAGTGCGAGGACCTACCCAAGGGAGCAGAGATTGTTTTCGTTGGCGATAAGGTCTTGTCTGTTAAGCCTCTCATGTATCAAGACGGTGATTTCCCAGTGTCTCGATTGACTGATATTGATTTGGCCGGTGAGACTCATGGCGAATCTTATATATCAATGGTTAAGGGACTCACTGGAACCTACAACAACTTGACTAACATGATCTTGAGAAACCAGGTCATGGTGTCGCATCCTAAGTGGGTTTTCCCAGCTGGGTCTGTACGGAAGGAATCCTTAGGCAATGATATTACTCTCGTTGAGTATAAGGGGCCTCAGCCTCCTATGCTTATTCAACAAAACCCCACTCCCGCCGAAGTGTTTCAATTTCGAGGAGAGCTTAAGCAGGAGTTTCAACAAATCTCTGGAATATTCGGAGTCTCAAGAGGCGAGCCCCCTCCTGGGATTAAAGCTGGAGTGGCGCTTCAATTTCTAGCTGAGCAAGAGAACGAGCGCTTTAATGAAATGGTTCTTAAATACAATGAGTGGATTCGTCAGGCAGCTATCAAGACTCTTGCTCGTTGTGGTGAGAACTACAAGCCTGATGACAAGCGAATGATCATGGTCATTGGCCGTCAGAATAAATGGATGAGCACGTTCTTTGATGTAAAATACCTAGCTCTCAAATATGACGTTCGAGTTCAAAACGCATCGGCACTACCGCAATCTAAGGCGGCTCGTACTCAATACTTGCTGGACTTGAATGAGCAGTTTCCAAATCAGGTACCGCCTGAAATGGTAATGGATATGCTCGATATCTCTCAACCAGAGAAGTTTATCGACTACAAGACTGCATCGGTAAGAGCAGCTGAGGCTGAGAACGAATCGATTATGCAATCTGTTGGGGAACTAAATGACCCGAAGGAATACGAAGATAGTATTCTGCACTGGCAGATTCACGTTAAGCAAATGCGAGAATGGTCTTACAAAAACCAAACTCCTCCAGAGATTCAAAAGCAAATGGCCGATCATGTTATGGCCCATGAAATGCTGATGATTAAACGAGCTCGAGAGAACCCGATGTACCTAGAGCAGTGCGGAACCTTGCCAGGCTGGCCGATCTTCTTTGATACGATAGATGCGATGCCTCCGCCGCCTCCAATGCCGCCGGAACTACCGCCTGAAATGCCGCCCGAGATTCCCCCTCCAGGAGGTCCGATGACCCCTGAGGAGCAATTAAAAGTTACTGAGCAAGTTCCAAGTGAGATTGCTCAGCAACAAGCCATGAATGAAGTGAATCAAGAGCCGCAAGCCGGGGCAATAGAACCCAGCACGGCAATTTAGGAGGGTTAATGGAAAATATTTCTTTTGATACAATGACTGATACTAGTGGAACGCCTGAGCCTGTTGTTAAGCAGGGGGGCTCAACCGAGATCTCAGACGATGAGGTAGCTACGCTATCCGGGGATGAGACAACTCCAAAAGAAAAGGCGAAAAAGGAACTAGCCGGTAAGGTTGATAAGAAAGAGCGTCAAGAAAAAGACGATAAGTCTGAGGCTAAGACCGCGACTAAAGAAGTTGAGGCGGAGCAGCAAGCTTTAAAAGTTAAGACTCTAAAGCTTAAGAACGGGGACTCCGATGTTGAAATCAATGAGGATGCCATCGTTCCGGTTAAGGTTAATGGCGAATTAGTGAACGTCCCGGTTAAGGACTTGCTTGCGAACTATAGCGGCAAGACTGATTGGACAAGAAAATATCAGGACCTTCACAACGAGAAGACTGAGTTCTATACTGAGAGAGATACAATTAATGGACGTATCAACGAATTCTATCGTTTGGCTGTGGATGAAAAGAACCCCAGAATTGCGATAGATTTTTTAGCTGAGTCTATGGGAGCCGATCCTCAAGAGGTATGGGCTAACCTGATGAACCCGGTTAAAGAGGCTTATAAAAATGCTCCCAACCTTTCCCCCGAAGAAATCGCGGCAAAGGAAAAGGATGAGGAGTTGAACTATTACAAGCGCCGAGAAGAACTGCGCAAGTCCGAGTCCCAGAAAGCCACTGAAAAGCAAGGCTTAACCAAGCGGATCGAGGAAACGCAAACGAAGTACGGCATGGCTCCTGAGCAGTTTAAGCAAGCGTATCAAGACCTAGTGCAAGAGGCTAAGCGTTTGAACTTTGATGTAAATGAACTAACCCCGGAAATGGTTGGCGAATTTTACGCAGTGTCAGACAGGCAGTCTAAGGTTACAGCCTTTGTAGCTGAGACTTGGAAAGATTCGGAGAAAGCGCCGGAGATTGAAAAGCAACTCTACGATACATGGAAACGTAACCCTGAGTTCTCAATGGATGATTTAAAAGATATCGCCATTGAAGTATTCGGAGCTCCTAAGTCTAAGGCTTCAAAGATTGCTGAGAAAGTCAAAACAACAACAAACAAAAGGGTCATGCCGCAACACGAGCCACTGACCTGGGACGAATTATAATAATAGGGGGGCCTTAAATGGCTAATTTCAATTTAACAAGTGCAACAAACTTATTCAAAATCAAGTACGGTAAGCTCTCTGAGAATACCTACAACAGCGCAAACGTTCTTTTGGGACGAGTAAAAAAAGAATACGCATTTACCGGTAAGCGAATGGACGTAGCAGTTCCTACTAGCTTTTCGGGCGGTGTAGGTTCCGGCGTATTGCCGACTGCAAACAGCGCTGCTTACCAAGACGCGCAAATCTCTGCAAAGAAAGTCTACTCGGTCATCGAAGTTGAGCGCGAAGCTATTGCGGCATCTGAGAATGACGAGGGTGCTTTCGTCCGTATGACTAAAGAAGTTGTTAAAAAGGGTGTTGAATCCTTTAACCGCAACATGAGCCGTATCTTGTTCAACGATGGAACTGGAGCTCTTGGAACTATCCAAGCTAACGCCTCTGGAACTGCCGCTGCACCGGTTATCATCATTACCGCGGCTAGCTGGAAAGAAGCTAACTTTGAAGAAAAGGACTACGTAAACTGCTCTACTGACTCGTCAGTATTTGAAGTTATCAGCGTAGCTCCTGCTACTCGCACTGTAACCTTGAGCCGATTGAGCGGATCTTTGGATTTGACCTCTTCTGGTTCGGGCCTGATTGTTTATATGCAAAACTCCAAAGACAAGGACCCTCAAGGTCTTAAAGGCGCGTTGGACGCTACTTCTGGTTCGTTGTACGGCGTTACTGTTGGCCGACGATGGCAAGCTTTCCAAAAAGCTGCAGGCGGATCTGGTCTTACTACCGATGCAATGAACGAAGTTATGTTAGGCGTTGAGCGTCAGTGCGGTAAGGTGCCGAACCTTATCATCACTAGCTACGTTCAATACCGCAAGCTTTTGAACCAATTGGAAGATCAAAAGCAATACATTGTTGAACCGCGTAGCCCTGAGCTCAAAGGAAAGGTTTCTTTCCGAGGTATTGAGTTCATGAGTAACGCTGGCCCTGTCGGTGTATTCGTAGACCGCTTCGTTGAGGATGACCGTATGTATTTCCTCAATGATAACTATTTCACCATTCATCACCGTCCGGGTTCGCCTGGTTGGGCTGATGACGATGGCACTGTATTCTTGCGTAAAGCAAGCGCTGACGATTACGAAGCTCGCTACGTATCGTACTGCGAAGCATACATTCCGCCCTCGTTCCATGGCGTTATGTCAGGTCTTGCTACTTAATAGTTTTAATCTAAAATTGGGGGCAGCTTAGAAATAGGCTGCCCCATTTTAACAACCTAACAGGAGGTTTTATGTTACGAGATATTAAAGGTTCACAACGATTGCCACGATTGCTTGCTTTGCGAGTTGACGGTACTGGTACCGCTTCGATTCTCGAAGGTAAGTTTGATGCTACTTTGGTTGATAACGGAACGGGTGATTACACTCTTACCTTTGCTAAACCATACCTACGAGTTCCCGTATGTATTGGTAGCGTAGTTGGTGCTACTGCCGCGATTGTAAATATCGCAGCGGTAAGTGCTACAGCAGTTCAAATCAATATTTTTGATGCAGCTGGCTCTGCAGCTGATGCTGACTTTCACTTGAGCGTTCTTGGCTGGGATAGTGCGGATCAAACCTAATGGCTTCGACACAGCGATTTGCATTAGTTGATGCAACCGCTTTGGCAGCTGCTAGTACGGACGGGGAGCGTTTATCGCTCCCTACTCGTGCTAGAACACCAATCGGTTATCTGGTTGTAAAAAACGCCAACGGCGCTACAACCGTAACAGCAAAAATCCAGCACTCGCCTGACGGGGTTTTGGGTTGGACTGATTTGATCTCATTCACGGCAACAAGTGCAGGAGCAGCGGCCAATGAGGTTAAAGTCCCAACGGCTGGATCACTACTACCATACGTAAGAGCCCAAGTTGTTTTGGGAGGTGCTACAAAGCTAGCAGATGTTCTTGTTGCCTTGTATGTTGAAAACCATGCGGGGTAAAAATGACAACAAGAATAAAGGACGGCCTCTCGAAGTTTGAGGCTGAGAAAGAATTCCTCTCTACGGGGGATATCGGAGTATCAGCTTCTCAACCTTGGAAAGTCGGGGCAGAGAATCAGCTACGCGTTGTAATTGAGAATGTAGGCGGAAGTAGCGAGGTCACGTGTCGCGGTAGAATTAGAAACCAAACTGCGTTTCTAGATTTACTCACGATTACAGGACCAACTACGGGTACCACGATAGATATCTCGTTAATTGACGAGGTATATTTCACTTGTGGTGTTTACTCTGCAAGCGGAGGAACGCCTAAACTCGTTGTATCCGGTTTTTTTAAGAAAGCCAGTAGTGGCAATACTACAGCGTCCAATCTCGGCGCTACTGGCGAGGGCGTATTTGCCCAAGAGGTTGGGGACGATTTACAATTTAAAAAGATTGCAGCTGGCAGTGGGATTTCTGTTACTGCAAATGCGACAACGATAACGATTTCAGCCGGAGATCCGGTAGAGGTATGCAGTCTTGTTGAACTTGCAACGAGCTCAGCATCGTTTGAAACTATTCATAGCGTTGTAGTCCCGACAGATAAAACCTATAGAATTCGTTTACACGTTGTATCAAGAAAAGCTGATGGCACGGCTCACGCAACATTCCAAAGGACTGGACTTTATTGGAATGAGTCTGGAACTTTAAGCACTCTCAATGCGCTTCATTCAGACTTAACATTAAAGACAAATAATCTCTTTGATGTACGCTATCAGACCTCTGGAACTACAGTTAATATTCAGGTGAGATCAATAAACTCCGATACGGGATATTGGATGGGGCAGGTATGTCTCCTCGAAGTATCAACCGTGTAACGAAAGGAAATTGAATGGCAAACATCACAGGATTAATAACCGTAAATTCAAAGCAGATTCTTGAAGTAGACGCAGACCCAAGTTCTGGGGGCGGTACCGCTGCTCCAATCGGTTCACTTGCGATGTATGACTCTGGATCTTTGGGAGAGCTCTATATTAAAACAGGAGCAGCTGACACTGCCTGGACCAAGGTAGAAATCCCTGATCAATCGGATTGGAACCTTGGCGGTAACACTCTTGGAGCCAATCAGTTTATTGGTTCTCTTGACGACTTCGATATGTTTTTTAAACGAAACAACGTTGAGGTTATGAGAATGTTTGGATCATCTGCAGCGGCCAACGGTCTTTTAATTGGTCTTAACTCCTCAATCGGCGGTAAATTACAATTGTCTCCTAATGCTGCCGGTGATGATATCTTGAAACAAGCCTTTAACGTTGGGGCATCGGAAGTGATTCACGTTACGCGTATGGCACGGCTAACAACTACTGGAGCCGCATCTGCAAACTTTGATTTTGCTATTCCGTCTGATTATAACTGCAAGATTCAAGTTGATGTTGTTGCAAAACAAACTGGGGGCTCGGCAGGTTCGGTAAGTGACGGCGCTAGCTATCAGCGAACTACCCACGCTCGAAACATCGGCGGAACTGTTGCTTTGCTCGGAGGTATTCAGTCTGACTACACATATGAAGTCGCAGGGGCTCTTAATTTCACTATGACCGCATCAAGTGGAAATGTTAGAGGAACAGTAACCGGCGCGACAAACCGAAACATTTCTTGGGGCTTACATAGCTCCTTATTGTTGATTGCAGGTTAATTTTAGATGGCGACAATTCTAGGGCAGATTACTTTAAATGAGATCTTGGTTCTTGAGATTGACGGTGACCCGTCATCTGGGATTGTCGCGCCTATAGGTAGCTTTGGTACCGACATTAATACTGGAATACTTTACACAAAAACAGGGCCAGCCGATACCGTTTGGGTAGCGGTTGGCTCAACCTCATCTACGAGAAACTTCTCTTATCAAAAGATTGAGACTGCCTTGGCTTTGGAAATAGCAGTCAATCAGTCTATGATCACAACGTTTCTTGAGCTTGATGGGTTTCTTGATCTCAGCGGAGGCTTGGTATTTTTATGAGCGCAGCAATCAATAGAGCAATTCTTTTAAAAACAAGAACAGGTCCGACTGAGACTGTTTCAAGTGGCGAGGCATACTTCTGGCTCGAGGGCTCGTCTTTAAAATACAAGGACGACACTCAAACAACCTATACTTTATCTAGTGGTGTAACCGCCGAAGAAGTTCAAGACATTGTTGGCGCTTTCATTAGTGCAGGATCTTCTAAGGTTGTTGTCACGTATAGCGACGTTGGGAATACTCTAACGATTGACCTTGCTCAAAGTAACATAGATCACGATGCTCTTTTAAATTTCGTTGCAAACGAACACATAGACCATACTTCGGTTTCGATTTCTGCTGGCACATCCCTAAATGGGGGCGGGACAATCGCTGCAAGCCGTACAATTAATCACAATACTTTTGGAACTGCGTCTACCTATGGGAGCGCAACAGAAGTACCTGTATTCACGACTGAATCAACGGGTCACGTATCATCTGTTACAAATACAGCAATAGCTATCCCATCAACTCAAATCACTGACTTCACCGAGTCCGCTCAAGATGCTGTCGGAGGAGCACTAACTGATTCAGCGTCAATTGATTTTACATACACTGACGGATCAAACCAAATCACAGCCGCAGTCATTCCCGGCGGAGTAAACCATAATAATTTACTTAACGGCGGTGGAACTACACACGTTGACCACTCCACGGTTTCGATCACGGCGGGTGCTGGACTCACTGGAGGCGGTGATATCACTGCGTCGAGAAGTATCGCTATCGCCACAACCGGAGTGACTGCAAGCTCTTATGGATCAGCTTCTAGTGTAGCGACTTTCACAGTTAACGCTCTTGGGCAGCTGACAGCAGCGGCCTCAACTGCTATATCGATTCTGTCGGCAGCGGTTACTGACTTTGCAGCAACGGTTCGATCAACTGTGTTAACGGGATTCACAGTCGGAGCAAACTCAACAATTCTTGCTACTGATACGGTTCTTTCAGCTTTTGGAAAAGTCCAAGGACAAATCAATGCGCTGACTTCAAACGTATTATCAACACTACTCACAGGGATTTCATTTACCGATCAAACGGGAGTCGCTGCTACTGATACTCTTTTGCAAGGCATGGGTAAACTCCAAGGACAAATCAACGTATGGGATGAGTTGATTGTAACTGCGGCACTCAATAACTCGTCAAACACTACGCTCACCAACATAACAGAGCTAACAACAACGGTTGTGACGGGGAAAAAATATCGAATTGAGGGGATGATTTTATTTAGGTCTGCAGCGTTAACGACAGGGATAACTTTTACAATGAGCAATGCTACGGCGGTTGGAACGTTATCACTTGTGGCTGATATTCTTTTTGCTGTAGACGGTACTGGAGCAACATTTACCGGTGCTGTTACTTCATTCGGTGACGTAGTTACCTCTACTGCGATACCTGTTATCAACACTGATTATATTATTCGTTTTTCAGGTATTTTTGTTTGTACTACAGGCGGAACTATTTTCCCTCAATTTAGATCAGAAGTGAACGGATCACAGGTGACTGTCGGTATTGGTTCAAACATGATCGTTCGGGAGTTTTAAGATGATAGCTTTCAAAACATGGAACCAAGCCCCATCAAACCCTAAGTCGGTGCCTAGTGAATGGCCTTGGATTCAAGAGATAATTACTAATGAGGAAATCGTTGGTAAACTTGAGGCAGGATATCAGGTACTTTCTGATGAGGCTTTTGCTGCGTACTTAGACGCTCGTCAAGAAGCTTATGATGTTTGGTTGGCCGCTAATCCAAACGAAAATGATTTCATTATCAATCGAATGATTTTAACACCTGAGCAGTTAACTCAGCTTTCAGCCGATGAGGCTCAAAGAAAATTTGCCTCAACCCTAATGTCCGTTTTGAAGGTTCTCAATAAGGGATCAAACATAAGCCTTACTCAAAGCCTTTGGGCGCATCACAGACTTAGAGCTTTAGAAATTGTTGTTACCTCGGAACTTGCTACAGCCATGGCAGTATTTACCCCGCTTGTTGGGGTCACCGTTACCATAGACCTTTTGAATTTGGTGATTTCAGGAGATCTTGAGACTGCATATTTTACGATTGCCGCGGCCACTCCTGACGATATGACAGAGGATTATCACGCCTTGAGCCCTGAGCTTTTGGGATTCATGAAACATCAAATCGGCGTTTACATGGGATGGGAATGAGAAAAGTCACCATAAACATACTTGGGATAATTATTATCATAATGATTGTATGGGATGTTGTGGCCTACATTTACGGGGTCAATTCTACATTTTCAGTGGTGATAACTGATTGGAGTTTCTATACTCCCTGGGTTCCGTTTGCTTTTGGAGTTTTAATGGGGCACTGGTTTTTCCCTCCGAAAAGATCAATAGACAAGTAGCGTCATATAAGTTTTTTGGCTCCCGCTATACGCTAACTATAAAATATCCGATAATACATACAGGCCGCTGAGATCTTACAGCAAGTAAAGGGAGGGCCTAACAAATGTCCAAAGGATATTCATCGCAAACTAAACTAGATCGATTGACCGCTGAGTTCACAACTAACGAGCCAGTACGTAGAGAGCAAAACGGATCTTCTGTTGTTGCTCACCAATACGTTTACATTGTTGGAACTGATGCGGTTGAGGCCGGATCTACCGTTGAGGAAGTTGTAGCAACGGCTCACGCCGCTAAAAAAGGTGACGTCATTCGTTTCACTTCGGGAGCCCTAGACGGGACCGAAGTTAAAGTCTGGGAAACCTCGACTAACGCAATCATTTTTGCGGAAGATCTCGAGAGTGCTCCAGCGGCGGCAGTTACCTTTCAAATTCTAAGACACAAATATCCAGTCGTAGGTTCGGACGGTAAGACTGTAGTTACTGCTACTCAAGGTCCAGTTATTTTCACGCTCAATGGTGTTGACCAAGAGGTAACGGAAGATACGGTTACTCCTGCTAACAATGCTCCATTGCCGGTTAAGCTCACAAGCGTAACTGGAGATATCAACATTACTGCCGGTGATTTGAACGTTAATATGTCGGCCTTTGGGGCCACTTACGATTCATGCAGAATTGGCGACGGCACCAACCTTTTAGGGATTACCGCTGCAGGCGAAGCTAAAGTTTCTTTAACTACGGCACTCCCTGCCGGAACCAATAACATTGGGGATGTAGATGTTCTATCACTCCCAAGTATTCCTGCCGGTACAAACAATATTGGAGACGTAGATGTTCTTAGTTTGCCTGCTATCACTGCAGTTGATCTCGATATTCGGGATTTATCTAGCGCTCAAGATTCAGTGGCGGCAGTCCAATCAGGAACTTGGAACGTCACTAATATCTCTGGAACTGTATCTCTGCCGACTGGGGCAGCAACGTCTGCCGCCCAAACTACAGGTAACGCTTCGTTGTCCTCGATTGATGGAAAGCTTAATTCTCTGGGCCAAAAGGCTATGGCGGCCTCGGTTCCAGTTGTTCTAGCTTCTGATCAATCAGCTATTCCCGTTAGTGCTACGAATTTAGATATCAGAGATTTAACTAGTGCCTCGGATTCTGTGGCCGCCGTGCAGTCTGGCACTTGGAATATAAACAACATTGCTGGTACAGTTTCTCTCCCAACGGGAGCCGCTACTGAATCAACTCTATCGACTTTGAACGGTAAGATCCCATCTGGTTTAACTGTTACCTCGACTCGTCTTCTCGTTGATGGATCAGGTGTTATTCAGCCCGTATCTGGAACGGTATCGGTAAATCAAAACTATTTAGACGTAGTGGACTTCTTAGACACTCCGCTACTCGTAGCTAGCTCTACGAATATCCCTGCCTCGGCCTCTACTCCTTTGACTGTGGTCGCGTCTTTGGCGGCAGCGGTTAAAAAGGTGCAGTTTCTCGACACGACTGGATCATTCATAGGGCTTTACTCCGATCCCGCTGGGACTCCTGTACTTCAGGCAATCTTTGGTCCTGGCTCGGATCAAACAATTGAGTTGGCTTTGCCAGCTGCAACGGTATTGGGACTTAGAAATATGGAAAACTCCGCGATATCAGCGGGAAATGTAAGCATCAACTTTATCGGTTAACGATAAACTAGTCTGGAGGACTACTTATGCCATCAACGATTTTTTCTGGAACAAAAGTTAAAGCACTAAAAAAGATTTTGGATCTCAACGGAGGGATTCAAATTCATTCATCTACTGTTGACCCTACCTCATCGGCAACGGACGCAACGATTGGAACGCTTCTAATCAATGAGACGACTGGGAATATTTATAAGAAACTAGACTCGGGCTCGTCCACTAACTGGGAGCTTTTGGAGTTTGGCGCTGGGGGCATTAACTACGCTGACGGATCGTCCTCAGGCTTTGAGGCAACGGTTGGATCATGGCTGGCTTATGCAGATGCGGCAGCTTCTAGCCCTGTTGATGGAACTGGAGGCAGTCCTACAGTCACGATTACCCGAACTACGTCTAGCCCACTTCGAGGAATAGCTTCTGGATTAATTACGAAAGACGCAGCTAACCGTCAGGGAGAGGGAGCTTCTCTAGCCTTTTCGATTGATTCGGCTGACAAGGCAAAAGTTGTTCGGGTGTCGGCTGACTATGAGGTAGCAAGCGGAACCTTTAGTTATGGAGATGGAACCGTTGCGACTCCATCTGATATCCGCGTCTTTATTTACGATGTAACCAATGCTGTCATCATTGAACCTAGTCAAACTCTACTCAATGGCTCAGGTAAAATCGTTACCGAGTTCCAAGCTAGTTCAAACTCAACTTCTTATCGTTTAATTCTGCACGTTGCTACGGTATCGGCGAGCGCGTGGACTTTCAAGTTTGATAACGTTCAAGTTGGTCCTCGTGAGATTGCTCGTGGTCCTATCGTGACTGACTGGGTAGCGTATACCCCCTCTACAAACGGATTCGGAACTATTTCAGCACTCACTGCTTTATGGCGACGTGTAGGGGATTCGTTAGAAATTAAAGCTACGTTTACCTCTGGTACAACTACTGCAGCTGCAGCAAGAATTAATTTGCCTACTGGTTTAACAATTTCCTCATCGCTAAGTACAAATGGTGCAATTGTTGGTGGGTGGGTTTCTCAAAAATCTACAACAAACGCAAACCGAAACTCTGCATCAGCTTTTGTAAAAGCATCAAATGGAAATTTTATCAGTGCTTCTAACGTTGGGGACGGGGCGAGTGCTGCTAACTTAACTGAAATTTTAGCCAATGCTGTTTTTACTTCTACCACGGTACAGTCGGTTCACGTAACTGGTATTCCAATCCAAGGCTGGGCTTCAAACGTAGTTACTAGTTCTGATTCAGGCACTCGTCTTGTCGCTACAACTCTAAAGCTATCGGGAAATCAATCGGTCGCATCGGCTTCCGAGACTACGATTTCATTTGATACCGTTGTATTTGATAAGACTGGGATCTTTAGTCTGGCAAACAACGGGGTGATTATTGGTGAAAGTGGCGTCTGTGACGTAACTATTCAAACCTATGTTACGTCATTAACCGCGCTAGACAATACAGCTTTGAATATCAAAGTTAACGGAACGATTGTTAGACAGCTTTTTTACCCACTAGCCTCTACAATCGGAAGTTTTGCGATGACAGCTGACATAGACGTAAAAGCTGGGGACATTGTAACGACCTCAATTGACAGCGCGGCTGACACTGCTTTTACACTAGACGGGGATGGGGCTCGGACGTTTCTTAGTGTTGCAAAGAGACAATCTCCTCAAACAATCGGCATGGCCGATAAGGTTGTGGTTAGGGCTAGCGGGAATCCGGCCTCCGCTACTTCTGGCAACATTATTATTTTCCCTACTGTGGATTATGACACGACTGGAAGCTATAGCTCGTCTACGGGTAGATTCACTTCTCCGATAAACGGATTTTGTAGAGTTCATGGGGCTATTGGCTCAGCAAATGCGGCGGTTGATGTTAATATTTTTGTGAACGCTTCATCCGTTATTCTGGCCGGATCAACCAACTCGGCGGGAGAAGGTACATACAGCGGAACGGTTAAAGTTAACGCTGGGGACTTAGTAGATCTAAGACCAAACGGATCGACTCTAGATGTGGCTAGTGGATCAACTATCCACTTTGAAATGATTTAGGAGATGATTTGAATTTACTGCGCTGGATTTGGTTTATAACATTCTCAAGGGCGATTGATGGCTTTGTAGTCCTCGTCGCTCTCTTGTTTTTGCCAATATTCAAACGAAAGTACATGGGAAAATACGGAACGTTAGCTGATGCCCATCCAAGAATTTCCGAGACTGAGCTAATTTCAAAAGGTCCATTTGATCCGATCCGAGACAGGATGTTTTCTGATAACTCAGATAACCACAATCTTATGTGTCAGGTTGGGCATGGGTACTTTCATAAAGAAATTGCCGACATGATTTTAGATAAGGCCGTGACTCCTGTAGGCTCACTTTATCGAAAAGTTCCTCATCTAGAGAAATGGGGATTGGACCCATCACTTGATTGCCTGGCAGCGTTTTGCTATTTCTACGTAGTAGCTGATTGTAAGAAAAAAAACGTTCTTTCTCGACTTGCAAATCACCATTGGCAGACTTGTTTTAATCTCGCCAATCATGATGGAACGATGAGCGGAAGATGCGCCAACGGGGGCCTAACTCTTGTTGGCGGGAACGCATGGCCAAAAGGTAAAAAGATTCTCGGGATAACAATCCCTTTTGGATTTACTAAACCAATTATCGGGCAATCATATCTAACTACTGCAGCGCTCTTAGCTCTTGCGGCTCACGAGCTCGGCGGTAAGTGGGTATGGCGCTATAAATTTTGGCGCTTTATGGCCTTTGGTTGGTTTTGGGAAAAGAACCCATGGCTACCTATGAGTAAGTACGTATTTACTTACGTTGGCCATGTAACTCAAATGGCACTCTACGTTATCCATAAGTGCGGTCACGATATGACTAAAGGACTGCGCTGGAACGCAATCGACAATGCACCGCTTGGAGCTAAAGGTTTTCAGTACCAACCTTTTATTGCCGGCATGGCAGCTGATTGTGGAGTTTTAAACCATGAGGAAAAGAACGCGGCTCTAATTTGGTTAAGATCTAGGGCTGATGCATGGCCTCAAGTCGGGGTTGGTAGAGGCTATGCTCACTGGGATGATAATGGCCCAGAAGGGAAACAGCTTTGGTCTATGATGGCCCATTGCTGCGTACAATTGACCGGGGTAAAAAATGAATAATGATTTAATTCTCGGAGCAATTGGATTTGTTGCTGCCTTTGTAGTTAACGCTGCATGGAGTTGGATCAGTTCAAAAAGCAAAGATCAAGAGGCTGAGTTTCGCACTGAGCTAAAGGAAAACACAAGAGCCGTTAATCAGCTAACGCTTGTTCTTCAAAGAACCGAAATTGAATTAAAGCATCTTGCTGATAAGGTAATTGCCATACCTGAGATTGAGAAAGATTTGAACAAGCTAGGCGCAAAGGTAAGGCAAATGGAGGGGAAAAATGGATTGGGCGACACTTAAATATTTCAAGGCTACCTCCATTACTGACAAGTGGGGAGATCCAACAAAAATGGACCCCTTTTTGATGAAATACCTAGATGAGTTTAGAGACTGTGTTGGCACTCCTCTTGTGGTGACTAGTGCTTACCGTAAGGGGGACCCGGGCCAACATGGGTTAGGGAAGGCGGTAGACGTTATAGCACCACAATGGGGGGGCTCTTTATTTGACCTCTACTTATTGGCGGAGAGATTTGGATTTACTGGTATCGGAATCTACCGAGACTGGCTCTATAATGGTAAAAGATTAGGGGGCCTACACTTGGACACTCGAATCATAGTTGGGTCTTATAACCCGGCTTTAAAGGGAGCGCGTTGGTCTTGTGTTAGGCCAGGTTCGCAAAAGCTACAGACTGAGCAAGAGATTTTAAAAATCAAGCAGGTTTATCTACCTCTTGATTTAAAGACTCTTAAGGACGAGGGTTTTATCTAATGGCATTTACAACACTTTCTCTAGGGCTGACGCTTACAGTCCCAACCAACGGAACCCGAAACTGGGGTACAACGTTAAAAAATACTACTTGGACCAAGATTTCTAGTCATGACCATTCTGGTAGCGGGAACGGTACTCAGATTTCTGCAGCTGGACTTGCTCCCGGATCAGTAACTTCTGTCAAACTTGCTAACAACATTGCTTTAAAACAATACGCTTCTACTCTTGCTCCAGCCGGAACTAGCCAAACAGTGGACTTTGACAACGGCAATACTCAAAAGCTTTCACTAGCATCTGCTAGCGGTAACGTGACTCTAACATTTTCAAATCCTCAGACCGGCGCTTTGTATCGAGTTTTTGTAATTCAAGGCGCTACTCCTAGGAGTTTAGTATTCCCCGCATCTGTAAAATGGCCTCAGGGACAGGCCCCGATTCTTTCAACCGCAAACGGATCAATTGATATTCTAGAATTTTATTATGATGGGACAAACTACTTTGCTGATTGGCAAGTAGATTACCAATAGGGAGAGACTATGCCATTTCCAATTATCGCAGCGGCAATAGCAGCAACAGCAAGCTTAGCCTCAGGTCTTATGGGCGCTAAATCTGCTTCTAAGAATAAAGAGCGCGAAATGCTCATGCAGGGGCTTAAAGATCAAACTGATTCACAAAAACTTGCAGCGCAACAACTTGCGCAAGGTTCTCAAAATTCGTTTGGACAAATTATGCAGTCCTATGGCGGGATTATAGGTAAATAATATGAGTTTTTTAGAAGAGTTATTTGGATCAAAAGAAACATCAAAAGCTGCCCCTGTTGATTTGAAAAAATTACCCGGTAAAAAGGTCCCAGCCGGCGCGGAAAAAGACAGTGCTCTATCCGGTGCCGGCGCTGCCGGTATTCAGGCCGCTGCAAGTTTAGCAGGCGGTCTTATGGCCGCAAAAGCTGCCGCTAAAAACAAAGAGCGTGAAATGCTTATGCAGGGAAACCAAGCTCAGGCTCAGGCCGGGCGGGACGCTGCAGGACAATTATCACAAGGGACTAACAACGCTTTTGCTCAAATGATGCAATTTTATGGCGGATTAAGAAGGGGTTAATATGGAAGAAATGATGGATATGATGGATAAAGAACCAAAGGGCGGCGATAAACTAAAAGAGGTAGCGGCTCATATCAAATCCGTTGCTAAAGAAATGGGAATTGCCCCAGAGGCTCTTCTTGAAAAGCTCGAGCCACTTTGCGCTAGCGAATCAGGCGAGCCAAAACTAGAAATTGAAATCGGATCAGAAGATGAATCCGAAGAGCCTAAAGAAGATGTATCAGGCAAAAAAGCTCTTGTTATTGCAATGATGAAAAAGAAGAACGGGAAAATGGATGCGTAGAATCGACTTGCTCATTGATGAGGCCAGACACGAAACGGATAACACTCAGTTCACTGATGAGACTGGTATTCAGACGTCTGAGTTCTTACGATGGGCAAACTCGGCTCAGACCCGCATCCTGTCTCTGATTCAACAGGCTCATCCTGATTTATTTCAACGCTCTAGCGAAATCGCTGTAGTGCAAAATCAGGAAGAATATTCAATACCATCTAAGACATTCTTAGGTACCAGAGTACAAATGGTTGAGTATTCAAAATCAGGGCAGACAAGAGATTACTACCCATTAAAAAAGGGTAACCTTCATGAGAGAGTGAATGGACCGGCGGGAGATCCCGCTTTTTACATTCGCTTTTCTAAAAAGGTTCTTATTCAACCGGCTCCTCAAAATACCGGCAAGCTAAGACTTATTACCCAGCTTGCATTGCCACGGCTTGATACTCGGCGAGCAACAGTTTTATCATCCGCTCTAACATCCGATACAATTACCTCTTTAAATTTTGACCCCTCTCTAAATATCGATCAAGAGGAGATTCAAAACGAAGGGTACATTTGCATTGTAGATAAAGACGGTAACATTCTTATGGAAGCTATCCCCGTAGAATCAATTGATATGACTACTGGTTTAGTAACCGTTTATTCAGGGTTCACTTTTCAATCTGGAGAAACTATTCCAGTCGGATCTTTTGCAGTTCTCGGCAGTTACTCATCTACTCATTCGGACCTGCCTGACGTTGCTGAAAGATACGTAGTAGATTTTATGTGTTGGAAATTAGAAAAGCGTGACGCCAACTCTGCATCGCAAGAAATTAGCCAAGAATTAAAAGACCAAGAGGATGATATCGTAAGTAGTTTTGGAATACCTGACGACGATGTTTCTTACGTAACCGTTCTTGATTGTCAGTATTTAGATTACGACGAAAATTACTAATGGAACTTATAAAAAGATTCTTAAATCATAAGGGTGTCGACTTAAAAAGCTCGGACCTTTTGCGCTCTCCTGATTACGCATCAGACATGAGAAATGCTCAGTACTCTGATGGGGGAGCTCTTGAAAAGCGTAGAGGATACCAGGCTTGCGGCTCTAGTTGTGGCGGCTATGGCTTATTCACTTATAGAAGAGTTGACCCAACGAGCGGAGTAGCAGACCCACAAGTATTAACGATTGATAACAATCTATGGAAAAAAAACACCTCTAGTTTCACGGTGTCTTATTCTGGCTCAGATAATACTTGCGTTCTTAGTTTCTTTTTAGATTCAGATACGCTTACTTATAAACTGCAGGTCTTGGTTGGAACCTCTCTAGTTATCGATGAGGATGTTGGGGTTGGTTTTGATGAGGTGTCGGTTGTAACTCTTGCAGATTTTAAAACTGTTGTAGATGCGGTTACAGATTTCAGCGCCACAATTGTAGGGGACGTAAACGTCCCAGCTTCTTTCTTAAAGATTATTAGAGAGCAGGATTTAAACGTTGCTGACTGGGCGTCCTATGCTCAGTACTGGACGATGGCTAACACTCCATTGTCTAACCCGCTTCAAAGCTATCTAGATAATCAGTACCAAGATGATCATGAGAACGTTTCATCTATTCAAATTAATAACGCCATTTACTTCGGGACTGGTTACAACGAGCTCTATAAATACGATGGGCAGACTTTCTTTCGAGCGGGTATGCCAACTCCCGGGGCTTTAGCTGTTTCGGTTTCGGCTGGAGCGGTTACCGGGTCTAATTACATACACAAGATTCAATACGCTCAATATGATGCGGCTGGGAATATTGTAGAGGGAAACCTAAAGAGTTCATCGGCTGTTACTGTTGCAGCAAAGCAATTTGATTTAACCGTTCCTCAAATTGAATATACTACTGGATTTAATACAAATTGCGCGATAGTCGCGGGAGCTCAGGTAAGTGTTACAACAATTACGGTCGATAATGGCTCAGGCGGTGCGAATACTTTTAACGTGGGTGATACCGCTTATTTTTTTGATTCTATTTCTGGAGCTTATGTGTCGAGAAAGATCACGGCCAGAACGAATCTCGCGATCACTATTGAGGGTGCCGCGGTAACCATCTCCGACAACGCAGTGATTTCAAACAATCTAAGAATTTTAATCTGGAGATCCAAAGACTCTGGGTCTACTCCTAGTCTTTTTTATTTAGTAGATGAGATCCCAAATAACTCATTTGTTTCATCAGTTGCATATGCCGACAATAAGCTAGATTCTGCGCTTGGAGAATTGCTGCTTAACCCAGGGTCAGACAGAAGCCTGCCTCCTAAGGGTAAGTATGTTTCTCAGTGGAACGGCCAATTATTTATTGGCGGAAAAATTGATGATCCAACAATTCTGGCATGGTCTGATATTGATGGGCCTGAATATTTTCCAATAGCTACAAACCAAATCTACGTAGAGCCAGGTAATGGAGATATTATTACGGGGATTGCGCCAAACAACGAAGTTTTTACAGTACATGGAGACGCTTCTTTCACTGTAATTTCTGGTGATATTGGATCGGGGCAGATTCGCGTTGAGACAAGAGCTCGTGATATTGGGTGCGCGGCTCATGCAACGATTCAAGACTTAGACGGTATTTTAGTTTGGCTTTCTCCTCGTGGTCCAGTGCAGAGCTCGGGAGGCCAAATCCCTTTGCCACTAGGAGCAGCTATTGACCCATCAGAATCAAACCAAGCATCGAGAATAGACCCAGAATTTGATAATGACGGGAAAGTAGAAAACGAGAGACTCAGATTAAAGAGGTCTGTTGGTTATAATGACACCTCATCTGATAAATACATTTTGTTTGTACCTGCGGAAGATGGGGACGATTCTTTAAGATACCCAAATCAAAATTCTCTATGTTTTGTTTACGACAGAGTTCGAGACGCATGGCTCATTTGGGATAACTGGAATATGGCCGGCGGCATGACTGAATTTGAAAATGAGCTCTATTTCTCGGAGAGAAGATATTCTAACTTTGAGGGAGAAGTTCAATCTATTCTTTATAGAAAACACAACCTGATTGATGCCTTTGATTACGCTGACAACAATGCGGCAGTTGATTTTGATTACTCTCCTCAGTGGGAGTTTTTAGGCGAGCCGTCAGTATTGAAAGATCCAATTGCAATCAAGATTTATTCTCTTGAGACAGTGGCAAACAACGAATTTAGTTTAACTGTTGAGCAAGAGGTAAATTTTCAGTCTGATTCTGCTACCGCTACTTTTGTTATGGACATTGCCGGCGGCGGATATGGATATTCAGCTTATGGAGAGGACCCTTATTCGGACCCGTCTCAAGATTCTTATACTCATCCTCTAGCAAGAGCTCGTCAGAGAAGCGTTAGACCTAGGTTTAAAAATAGCGTGATTCATGAGGCTGTGTTGATTACCGGTTGGGAGATTGAGTTCTCAGTTCCGTATCGTCCAGAATTTAAGCCATGAACTTTGGAGCTCTTAAAGAATTTCGCAAGAACCCGTCTAGCGATATTAGGCAGGTCATTGATTATCTATCAAATGAGCTTGCGGCTACGATTAGAGAACTTCGGGTAGGGCTTCAAAAGCTCACTTTTAAGGATAATTTCGACTCTTTTGAAGAGGTCCTAACTATCCCGGCTAATACTCAGGTTGAAATTACAAATAGGCTCCCAACTATACCTAGCTATTTTCTTATACTAAGAAAAGACAAGGGCGGGTTATCAGTTAGCGAGGGAGATGTATGGACTCTGGAGAGAGTATACCTAAAGAACCAATCAGCAACGGACCCGGCTCAGATAACAGTCCGATTCTTCAAATAATTGATTTCGATTTAATAAGAGACACCAATAAATTTCTGCCTGTTTTTTGGCAGGCGTGGCTATTCATCTTCGGAGAGGACCGCTCTGCTATGCAGCGCATAACGATTGCCGGCGAAGAACGTCAGGCAACGGAGATTGAAGGGCTACTCTATTGGTATCTTTTTGACCAAAGCTCTAAGATTAGAATCGCATTGTACGATAATGAAATAGTGGGTTTTGTGATTTACAATGAAGTCTTAGAGACTGTTCTCGCAATCCGTATCTTGTATGCCCTTCCGGGCTTAGTCGGAACGAAAACAGGTTACAGGTTGATCGACTCACTACCTGGGATCAAAACTGTAATTTTTCAAACAGTAAGAGAAATAGAACCCGAACAAATGTTTTCAATTACTAGGGGTCGACAAGTAAAGCTAAATGAAACGCCTGAAATGATAACTTGGGCAATGAATTGGGAGAAATAAAATGGCACGATACCAACCTTTAAATCAACAGCCTCCTACTGGTAAGGGAGGTCCTCAACGTACAGACCCAATGTTTAACGAGTCGAAAACAAATCGAAATAATCGTTTAGCAAAAGAGGATATGGAAAAGCTGCTTAAAAACGAAAAGCAGTGGACTGGGGTTGAGCAGCGTAGAGCCTCCTCTTATGCTGATGCTAGGCAAAAGGACCTGGCTACTGGGAAAGCTCGAGGCGAAGAGATTTTTGGTAATCAAGCTTTAGGTAGAATCTCGGAAGGATTCTCTCCCCAAGAGCAGCAATCAATGCGAGAACAAAACATGAAAGCGATTACTCAGTCGCAAATGGCTGGGGCTCGTGATTTAGCACGTTCTCAGGCTCGCTCTGGAGTTCGGGGGCCTTTAGCCTCGGCGCAAGCGGCTCAGCAAAATTTGGCTGGGCAGGGACAACTTGCTGATCAAGAGCGCCAATTGTTTCTAGAAAACATTGCTAATAAAAGATCAGGCCAGCAATTCAACTTAGGACAAGCTGAGAAAGAATTGATGGGTAAACAAGCCACTGAATTGGGGTACGGATCATTGGGAGCCGGCGAGCGAGCAGCTGCCATGCAGTCTGTTATTGGAGATAAGGCTTTGCTTGGTTCTAAGGATGTAGCTCGAATTTCAAAGGGTAAAAAATGAGACCCGGGACAATATCAATCGGTGACGTTGCCGGAAGGATGAAAAAGAAAGACATCCAATCTGGAATGGCTGATGCTTTATCAGAGGCTACACAGACAGTTATTCCTGCAAGGGACCTTACTCCTGCCAAACTAAAAAAAGCCGAAGAATTCGCCAAAGGTATAGCGGCCTCTCCAGACCCCGAGGCTGGTATGGATGAGGTCATTAATAAGGAAAAGAAATCAAATAACGATAAAATTTATTTAGCTCTAGCAGCTACTATGCCTACAATTTTAGGCGCGGCCTTTGGCGGATCAGAGGGCGGGGCAATTGGAGCTAATGTGACCGGTAAGTTTTTTGGAGATCTTTCAAAAGACGCAAAGGACGACGAGGACAAAAGGCAGGCGGCTCAAGATAAACTAGATTTAGTTAAGGCCCAAGCTTCTGAGAGAGAGATTGCTCGTCAAGAGGCTCAAAAGGATAGAGAATCACAGGCTCAAATGAGCAGAGAATTTACAGCTGGGCAGAGAGATATATCTCGTCAAGAATCAAGATTAGATAAGCAAACTGCAATCGAAGAAGTTAAAAAGAAATCTCTTCTAGAAGTTGAGGACCGATACAACACTATCGAGCAAAACTTAACTGAATTGCAGAAAATGGTTAAAGAAACCGGCGGATTTGATTTCACTGGCCCTCAAAACAAGCAAATGGAACAGCTGATTGATTCAATCGCTGTGGATATGGCGAAGTTACAAGATCCAAGCTCAGTAGCTCGTGAGTCTGAGGTAGCGCAAGCTAAGAAATTATTGTTTGAGCCTGGATTTTTCCAGCGTCAGGGTAATATTGAAAAAGTTCTAAATAGTTTCAAAGAAATTGCCCAGCGTAAAAAGTCTACGGCTTATAAGGTCCGAGGTCTTGAGGCCCCGGCTGATATTTCTAGTCAAGAGGCTCCTCAGTTTGAGCCCGATGTTTTGAACTATGCAAAAACTCATGGGATTACTCCTGAGCAAGCGCAGATTATGAAAGAAAAGAATATGAGGCGCTTGGGACAATGAGCGAGGCAACAAACGCTTTAAAATCAGCCGCTAAAATAGCGGAAGAGATTTTGAAAAAAAGTAAACGGCTGGCTCCAGAGGCTAAAGCTATTGAAGAAATTGCTAAAGCTCCATCATTAAAGGGAGCTGCTGAAGCCTTTGAGTTGGCTACAAAACGGCCAGACTTCGGGACCTATTCAAAGCTAGAAGAAATCATTCAACAAAAGATGCCTAACAAGGCTAGCCCTGAGCAGATTAGGGCAATCATTAAAGATGCTAAGCCGGATGAGGTAGCCTTTACTGGATTAGAGGATTTGTTGAGCGGTAAAGCTCTAGATGACTCTGCCAAAAGTTCGCAAAAAAAAGCATTTGAGGAATGGCAGGATAAGGGCGCAAAGGCTTGGGAGACATTCTCAGATAATGGGGATGAATCAGCTTTTAAAACAGCTGTAGAAAAGCATAAATTAGAAAGACCGTCTCTAGCAGTCCCAGAGAAAAAATCCTCTTTAACAAAAGACGAGGTTTTAAAACAGGTTAGAGAGAATCAACCTAAGTTAAATGAAATTACTTTAGGCTCAGTTAAGGCTGATCAACAGTTGATGATGGGCATGGAGGACAATCTAGACAAACTTCAAAAAATCAGAGATTTGGCCTCGGAAAAGTTGAATTCGTCCTCGGAAAATCTGGTATCAAAGCTAGTTAAGGAACACGGGTTTTCTGAAAAAAGAGCTAAGGATTTAGTTTCTCAAAGCAAGTGGGCAAAAGATGACCAAATGGTTCGAGGCGGGGATATTTATACATTATATAGAACCGCTTTGCCCGAAGGCTCCAGCCTCAATATCGATGACTTTGTAGAGTTGTTAAAGCAAGATCGAAAGGCTGGCAGAGAATTGACCTCTGCAGTTAGAGAATACAATACAAAAAGTACTGAGGCAGCAAGAGGAACTAATACAAAATATCAAAAATACTCTTTAGAGGGCGGAAAGAACTACAAAGAGACACTGATTCAAAATCCTGATCCTGGTTTTACTCGTAGACAATACAAATCAGGGCATTGGGATAAGCCTGACGTATTGGCTCACGTTCGATCTCAAGAGTTTACTGACACTCAGGGTAAGAAACTTTTCAACATTGAAGAAATTCAGTCTGATTGGCATCAACAAGGGCGGAAAAGCGGTTACTCCTCAAAAGATACCCAGAAAAATCTTTTAGCTAAAGATAAAGAAGTAAGCGATTTTGGCAAAGAGACGACTGCAATGACTAAAAAGTTTGAAGCCCAACAGGGTAAAATACTTAAATTGATCGGCCAGTCTGACTCATTAACTGGAAATAAAAGAGCAAACATTTACCAGATTATAACCGACCCAGATTTTAAGCTAAATGACTTGGGTAAAGTAGGGACTCAGGGAGGACGGGAGGCTATAGACATTGTGAAAAGTGAAGAAATGGCAAAAGAGCTTTCTGCTTTTCAAAAATTGAGTGCCGAAAAGGAAGCCGTTTTTAGTAAATGGGGGCAGATCAGGAGTGAACAAGACGCATTGCTGAGAGCGTCTGAAACTCCAGATGCTCCGTTCAAGAAAACATGGCACGAGCTAGCTCTAAAGAAATCATTGAAAGACGCCGTTGATTCTGGCGCGGATAGAATGAGTTGGACTCCTGGGGCAGAGCAAGCGGATAGATACTCTTTAGCCAAAACGATAAATACCATAACCTATCAGCCATCTGAGGGAAGACTAATAGCCGTTTCAACCGATGGTAAAAGGGTTCTTGACCAAAAGGGCATACCTGTTGAAAAGTTAGAAGAATATATCGGGAAAGACCCAGCTAGAAAAATAGCAGAGGGAAAACCTAACTCTGAAGGATTTATTGATTTAGAAAACGCTGATTTAAAAATGGGCGGCGAGGGGATGAAAGGTTTCTATGACCAAATTATTCCCTCATATCTCAAGAAATTATCTAAGCAGTTTGATGCTCCCATGGGAGAGACAATCATCAATACAGGCGGCAGAGAGCTTAAAGTCCCCTATATCGAGCTTAGCGAAAAGCTAAAGACACAAATTAAAACTAAGGGGATGCCGCTGTTTGCAACGGCAGCGGCAATTGGTTTTGGAACGTCTAGCAATGAGGCGAGTGCGTCTGAGGGTAATATGGGACAAAAGAAAAAAGCATTATCATGGGATGAAATACCTCCTCAGCCAGGTGACCTAGAGCCACAAGAACAACAGGCTCAAGGGGCAATGTCTTGGGACGAGATACCGCCACAACCAGGAGATTTAGAAGAAGAACCAAGTGCTTTGAAACAATTTGGGGCTAAGGCTCTTGGTAAGGTAGCAGAGGCCGCTGAGTGGTTTGATGCTCGTACAGGTGCGCCGTCTCGTAAGGCCATTGGAGTATTGCAAGAGGACTTTACTGACGTACCAGGGGCATGGGAGGCGGCTAAGCAGCAATACGGAGCTCCGACTCAACTAGCGCCTACTGGTAAACAATTATCTATTAGGGCAGGAGTTCCGACAACTTCATTATCAGAAGTAGCTCCAGGAATGTTTTCGGATACAGGTGAAGAGTGGCTTAAATTTCGTAAGGGCGGGTTTGCTGATGTGAGCCCTGCCGGCGTTACTGGGCTTGTAACTGATATCACCGCCGATCCAACAAATCTTATCCCTGTTGGGAAATTATTAAAGGGAGGTAAGGCCGCTACTCAAGAGCTTGTAGGTTTCATTAGAGGAGTCGGGAAAGAACTACCAGAGGCGGCTCGAGTCGCAAAGGTAGCCTCTCAAATGGCCTCAGAGCCCGGCGTTTACCAAACAGTTAAAAATGCAGTTCAAGACACCGCTAAATCTGTAGAGAAATTAGTTAAGCCTGGTATCTCGCCAACATGGGAGCACTACCGAGGAGTAGCAGTTAAGCACGGTATTGATCCGGCCATTCTACAGGGCGGAGCACTTGAGCATGGTGCGAATACTCTCATCACTCGAAGTCGGCAAAAGCTTGCTCAAGGTATTGGCGGTGAGACCTTTAGAAATAAATATATGCAAGGTCTCTCGTCGATTTATGATGCTACGAAAAAAGTAGTGAATAAAATTGGTGACGGTGCTGAGCCTTTAGCAAGAACGGACGCTGGGGAAGTCATTGCTCAGGAGTTTAAAAACACTCAAAAGAATTTCTTCCAGAAAATGGATATTACCTACAACACGGTTTTATCTCAATTGCCTCCTAACGCTCCAATCCCAACAATGGCATTGAAAGCGTATAAACAATCGATTGATCCAGTTGTTACTCAATTAATCGAACGTTCAAAAAACAAGTTTTTAAATCCAACAGTAAGAGCTCAGGCTAAGGCTCTGGCAGCTGATTTAAAAGCTGCCGGCAAAGCTAATGGAACCATGCAAGAGCTTCGAGAGGGAATGACTCAATTAAAAGATGCTTTTGAAAACTCTTATCTAGCAAAAGATATGCCCTTAGAAATCCGTACTATGCGGGAGCTTTATAAGAAGAGCTCTGAGGCGTTCATTGATGGCACTGAGGACTACTTGGGTAAAGAAGTTTCATCGGCTCTAAGAGACAACAATAAGGCAATGACTGAATGGTTTAGAAAAACTGAGCGACTGGATGATATTCTCTCAGGCGGGAAGTCAGGCGAAGAGGTCTTTAGAAAAACTATTGAAAACGCTGACTCAAATATGCTTCGGGATATGCGAGTTATTTTTGATCAAAATCCCGGTGTTTTGAAGAGAGCAAAAGCGGCGTTTATTGATGGGCTCATGAAAGTTGACGAGGATGGGATGTTTTCATTCGCTCGTTTTAACAACAAGATCCGGGACCCAAAATCTAAGATGATCTTAAAAGAGCTCTTTACTCCGGAAGAGGTTACAGAGCTCTTGGAACTTACAAAGATGGGTGAGGAAATGGGTCCTCAGATTTTAAACCCATCAAGAACAGCTGAGTTTTTGGGACTTGAGTTAAGCCCTAAAAACATTGCTGGAGAAGCGGCGCAAAGATCCATTATTGATATTCTAGAAAAGCAAGCTAGGTCCAGAGGAGTGGGGAAAGCTGCAGAGGTCATCCCTGAGGCGGTTCAAGAGCCGGGACTTGTGAAAGAGTTTGGAAATCAGCTTAAGTATGGCGGAGCTTTTGCGGCAGGGGCAGAGGGGCTTGGAGAAATGTTACAAGATCCGAAAACAATAGCAGCAAAAGAAATAATGCGTCAGTCAGGACGTATGCAAGAACAGCCTCAAGATATGGACGTTCCGCTCGACTATATGCCTCAGTTAGAAAAAGACATTATGAGTCGCGGCAAAATGAGTAACACTGAAAAGGCTCAGTTACTCTATCGCGCTAAAAAAGAGGGTAAGATAAACTTAGACGCTTTAAATAGGATTCAAGAGGGGAGATAATATGGAAATCATTCAAAGTTGGCCGATTGTAGCTCAGGTTCTAGCGTGTATTTTGGCTCTAAACGTAGCATTGTCGGGGCTCAAGGCGGGTCTAGATATCATTAAGGACAAGACCGCAAGTCAGGTTGATAATAAGATGGCTGATGCGCTTGGTAAGGCAGCTGCCTTGCTTGGTAAGATTCTGGATATGGTTGGTTACAATCCTAAGCACTAAATGAGTTTTGTTTTATTTATTGAGATTTTAAAATCTCTACCTTTATTGATTAAGACAGTGGCAGAGATTTGGTCATGGCTTGTTCGTACAAGTCACGGTCATCCTGAGATGTTGTTAATGGAGATTCATGCAATTACAAAACAAATCAATGAAAACGATACTGCAGAAAGCCGGCAGGATGCTGCTCGTAGGTTGTCTCTTTTATGGGCAGGGATGCCAAACAACAAAACCTAAAGCGGTTGAGAATGTTACGGTCTGCATATACTCGGCTCAAAGGGTTGTCTTTGATTGTTCGGATAATGCAGGTCATTGGCAGGTCCAGCCAAAACTTGCAGATGGCTACGTGGCGTATCCTCAGCAAAGCCATGATAAGATTCTATCGTCATGCCTGAAACAATAGACGGGATTTACTTTTTTAACATTCCAATCCCGCCAAGTGCTAACGCGATGTACGCCACGTTTACGAAGCATGGAAAGACTCGTAGAATCCCTTCAAAGGAACTTAGGGAATACGCGAAGGTATTTGAAATTTGGGTATTGCAGAATAAGGCGTCACTTAATGAGGCTCGAAAGACAATCATCGAGTGGAATATGCCTTTAGAGGTTAGTTTTTTTCTCGTCTTAAAGCGGGATAAGTTACTTACGAAAGATGGAAGGATGAAAAAACTAGATGTATCCAATAGGTCAAAATCCTTACATGATAAACTCGGGGACGCTCTTGGCATTGACGATTGCTACTTTGTTAGTTGTCCTATGGAAAAAATTATAGCCGATGTTTGTAATGAGCAGGTCATAGTCTATAATTTTTTCCATAGGACAACTAA
>Ga0315288_10000989_pt1 | contig 36122 bp, 24 predicted proteins | sample YL17G11_20_MG_FD_203454 | JGI IMG/M metagenome (GOLD analysis project Ga0315288, IMG submission 203454) | Sediment microbial communities from Yellowstone Lake, YNP, Wyoming, USA - YL17G11_20 | ecosystem: Environmental > Aquatic > Freshwater > Lake > Sediment | place: USA: Wyoming | collected...
CGATCTTGTTGCCGTCAATCATGGTGAGGGTGCCGAAGACGTAAATCTCCATGTCGCCGCGCACCAGCGGGACGCCGATGGTGCTGCCCGGCTCCAACTGCACCTTCTCCTGCTCCGGGCCGCCGGCTCCTCCGCCCTGGATCGCCTCGATGTTGTACTTTCGGAGTTCCGCGGCGAATGCGTCGAACGTGCGCTCGTTGAAGCCTGAGACAACCAGCGGCGTGGAGAGGTACTGCAATTTTGTGCGATATGCGTCGAGCGGGCCATCCGCCGTTTCCTTTTCCGGCAGGGCCGCCGACCCCTGCGCGTAAGCGTTTTCGAGAGGGGTTTCCATGTCCGCGATCATCTGCTCAATGGGAGTTACTCCCGCTATGGGATCGATGCTGAACTGCCAGGCCAGCGCCAGCGCCCCGATGAGGTATTCCTTGCCGTCTTCGCCTACTACGTAAACGGGGCTGCCGCTCATGCCCTGGGCTATGCGACCCTTGGTGATGAACTTGTCGTTGTCGTCGATCTTGCCGTCCCCGTTGTAATCGACGTTCGGGTCCTCGGAGCACCTGACAATGATGACGTTGCGTTTGGGCGCGTAATTCCAGAAGACCCCGATGACCTCAACGTTGAACTTCTGGGGCTTGGTGCCGTGGAAAACCGTCAGGGCGTAGCCCTTCATGCCTGCCTTGATTTCGCCCAACTTCATGATGGGGGGCCGGTCGGCGCGGGCCTGTGCAAGCGTCAGAAGAAACAGCATGAGGCCCGACAGCCCAATGAGACAGAATCTTTTCACGGTGTGTCTCCTAAAAGTGCTGACACCCAAAGGGAATGGGAAAATGAGACCTTCGACGTGATGATGCGCCCGCCGTATCGCCGCAAAAAAAGTGGGGAGAGGTGGATTCGAACCACCGAAGCATGTAATGCAGCAGATTTACAGTCTGCCCCTTTTGGCCGCTTAGGTATCTCCCCGCGTCCAAGCCGCAATAAAGGAAATGTATGACGCACCGAAACTAATGGAGCTAGCGGTGAGATTCGAACTCACAACCCCCGCATTACAAATGCGGAGCTCTGCCGTTGAGCTACGCTAGCCCGCACATCGTCGACAAGGCCGACAGTATAACACGTAAAATCGGAACTTCCAGACCTTTTTCTTGCGTCCTTTTATACTCGCGCACGGCCGGAATGTTTGAACCGGCGTTGCTGCTTTACGGCGCGGAGTAGCCTTTGAGTTTTTCGATTATTTTTTCAATCCCGGTTTTCTCGTCCCCGTCCGGCAGGCTTTTGGCGTAAATCTCCAGCTGATGCAGTGCCCGCGCCGAATCTCCACGATGGAAAAGGTACAGGAACCCAAGTTCCTTGTGGCCCAGTGCGAAGTTCGGGTAGAGACTGACCGCCTTCTCAAGCGTGTCAATCGCCTCGTCGATGCGCCCCAATCCGCGCAGGCGCCTGGACTCCCGGATTGCCGCCTCCGCGCTTCCCGCAAGCAGTTTCTCAATCGCGTCGGCCGCCTCGTCGTACCGGCCCTGCTGCGCGTATATGCTCGCGATATATGCGCGCGCCTGCGGAGTTTCCGGCGAAATCTCCGCCACCTTCGTAAAATAGGTCATCGCCTTTTCAAAGTCGCTCTCGTCGTAGTACAGCAGCCCAAGGTTAAAGTACGCCTCCACGAAGCCCGGGTCCATCTTGATGGCGGCTTCGTAATCTTTTATCGCGGCGTCGCGGTACTTCGTTACGTCGGGCGAAATCCTGCGCCCGCCGCGGAGTCTGTCCTTCCACAAATCATTCGAATACCCCCGCCAGAAATACGCCTCAGCCGCCTTCAGCCGAGTCGGCTCGTCGTTGGCCGCGCCCAAGGTCTTTATGAGTTGGTCCGCGGTCTGGACGGCCTTCGCGTAGTCGCCCTGCGAATCATACGTTTTAATGTTGGCCAGGAGTTTGTCGGCGGTTTGGGCCCGCGTTATGCAGCCGCCCGCGGCCATCGCCAGCATGAGCAAGGCCGCGCAAGCCGCGCACTTAAGCGGCCACCCACCGGTAATATTGCCTATCGTGTACATTTGTAAAATCCCAGGCCTTTCTTTCCGGTCCAAGTTCGCGCAACGCGCCGGCCCCGGCTATTCGATGCCCTTGACGCCGAGCGCCTCCGCCCATTTCTTTATCGCGGCGTACCTGTCCGCCTCGGAGCCGTTGGCGTCGTAGCCGATGTCCTTTTTGCCGGTCAGACGCACCAGCATCGTGTTGGCGGCGCCGCGCATGGTCGAGTCATCGTTGAAAAGTTGGTACACAAGAGCGGTGTTCCGCTCCTTTTCCGGCAGAAGGTAAAAGAACTTCAGGATTATCCCCGCCGCCTCCGGCTCGATGTCCCTATCTAATGACAGTTTCAGAACGTCCGGCGTGGCGATTGCGCCGATGCCCACGAGGGTCTTCAGCATCGCGTCCTCGCGTTCGTCCCACTTGGCGGAGATGTCTTTGAACTTCTTGATAGCCTCGTCTATCTTCTTTTGCGTTTCCGCGTCCGCGACGGGGATGTCGGGCTTTGGTATCTTCACTTCCGGCTTAGGATTCTCCGTCGGCCCGGCGGGAGTCTCGCCTTCCCCGGTCGGTTCCGCCTTGACTTCGGCAGGCGCTTCAGCGGGCTGTGGCGGCGTCACCTTTTCCGGCGTTGTTGCGGCGGTGCTGTTGTGACCCGGCCCGGCCTGTTTCGGCTTGTTGGAAGTGCATCCCGCAAACAGCGCGACGAACGCCAGCATCAGCAAAAAGTATCTCATGGACATCTCCTTGAGGGGTAACGCGGTAATTATCGCATCAAAATCGCATCGGGCAAGTTTATCCACGCGCGCCCCGCCCGTCAAGGGAATTCACAACTCACGCATCTCCCTTAACCGCAAAGACCCGCCCCGATCCTATCGGGGACGCAAAAGCCGCAAAGGGAACTGAAAGCCGAGCGGCTTTTCTATTTGTTCCGCATAAGTTATGATGAGCGGCGTTAAGGGTATGGTTCAAACTCGTGGGGGAGGCGACTGGATTTACAAACCGTCCCGCGCATAACATTTCGTAAAAATGTGGAGACGAAATTGTTCACCATTGACAGCCGATGAGGCAAGTAGTATTTTAAACCCGGAAACGCAGACCTGAACCGCCCTCAAAGTGTCTAAAAAAAAGCCCCCAAACTGTCTCATTGTTTTGAAGACGTACACTATTGGGTAACTCGGTACGCATGCAGGGGAGGAAGAAATGATCACGTTTCAATGTCCGAAGTGCAACAAGCCGTACCATGTTCAGGACGTCCACGCGGGTAAAGGAGGCAAATGCTCACAATGCGGCACAGTGTTTTCTGTGCCAGCCGCGGCCACGGTGCCACAAGACGCCCCAACGCCCGTGACGAGCCGAGTACCTGAGGATGCTCCCACCGCCGTCATTGCCGAGCCGCCAAAGTTCCAGCCCCCTTCTCCGCAAACAAGGCCGAAGGCGCCGCATCCGGTAATAGGATACATCCTGACTTTCTGCGGTTATGTGATACTAGCCCTAATAGTGTTCCGGTGGGGGTGGGACCATTGGAAACGGTTAAGTTTCATAGACTGGATAGTCGAATTTTCCGTCTTAAGCCTTGTCACCGTTGTATACGCCAATTACGGCATCAACCGACTTGTCCAGTATTACGTCAGAAGGAGCCGAGCATCGACGCCTGTGGATGATCGGACATCAGCGGGAACTGAATGGAACAAGCAGTCCGACGCGCTCGACCGAGGTGTTGCCGCACGCCGCACTGCTGGCCGCGTGGTGGACGGGCGGCTGACAATCACATCAGAGGAGATGACCACCATCGCCGCCGACCCGGCATCTTTCAACAACGTTGTCATCATGCAGGAGGCTATATGTTTTGTCCAGACGATTAGGCCGTTCTGGTACATTGTTGCAATGGGGGGCAAGGCCGTAGCATTCAAATCACGTAACTCGCAGGTCTTGACAGTGCGCCCGGGCGGCATAGTATCCCGCAGGTTCCTATGGGGTCCACGGATGTTGGAAATTAACTTTGCCGATGGACAATCACAGGTCATGCAAGCGGGGCGTTTCGGTCAACGATGTGCGGTTACGGCCCTGGATTGTGGAACATGGGATGAGTACCTTCGCAAGGTGCCGCTAAATCGCTTGGGAACCGGACGGGATGTCCTGCCATGGGGGCTGGTGGCCTACTGGTTGGATACGGGCAAGGACATCACTCCATATTTGCGCTTTTCTCCTCCGTATGGCAGCGTACAGAATGGACTGTCACTCTTGATGGGCCGCCCCCGTGAACTCTCCACCATTTTGAGACTAGTCCACCCGAAGGCCGCATTCAGACAAATGGCGGCGGCACCTCAGGAGGGAAAGAACGTTTTTCGCAACGCGATTCGGAATGCGGCCGAACGCAAGGCACGGGTGTATTTTGGAATAGGTGCTCCACATTTGGTGCCTGGCCTCATCGTGCTTTTCCGTTGTTTATTGTCCGTTATACAATTCGTCAGGGAAACAGGTAATGCGCCTAATATATGGGACTTGTTCACCTCGTTAGTGCACCTCAGCTACAGGGACGGGTTTTGGATATTGACCATCTACTTTATCGTAGGTATCGGGCTCATCATTTACGGCTTGCACTTGAAACGGTGGACACGCAGGACCTTGCTGGTGGAACATTGACCATGCCTATGGCGCATGTCGGTTACAATGGGGAGGCATCTCTTACCACGGCAGCGGCACTTCTGTAGTTAACTCAAATGTTCGCTGTCGGCAAGAGTGAGACACCCGCAACGTGCGGTCCAATGACTCCATTAACGAACCCACGAACGGCGCGATGAGATTCGGGTTCGGTTCAAACTCGTGGGGGAGGGGACTGGATTTACAAACCGTCCCGCGCATAACATTTCGGAAAAATGCGGAGACGAAATTGTCCACCATTGACAGCCGATGAGGCAAGTAGTACCGTAGAGACAGAACTGCAGACCTGAATCACCTGCAAAGCGTCTACAAAAAAAGCCTCAAAACTGTCTCATTGTTTTGAAAACGTACATTGCAGGGCAACACGTATCTATCGGCTCAAGGATGGATCTTTGTGAGGCGAGCGCCATGAAGAAGTACACTGTTATTTGTTTCGTTTCTGTCGTTCTTCTCCTCCTCTTCGGTTGTGGAAAACGCGAAGAATCGCCGCAACAATCTCCGCAACAATCGACGAATCAAAGCGCGGCAACCACAGCCAGCGCAGATATTCCGGGGGCTTCTAAATATGAAGTCCTGAACACCATCGAGTTCAAAGGAAGCGGCAATTTCCGCTCTCAGGAACTTGGAATGATGGTGGTTCAGAAGCAACCCCTGGTTCAAAACAAAGCCGCTTACTCGTTCTGTTTCGATGCGGACATCGAGGCTAATCAGGAAAAGGCGTTCGGCAATATCACTTCCCCCTGCATATCGGTTGTCCGTGACACCGAGACGGAGCGGCTTACTGGAGGCGACACCGTACTGAGAATACCTGCAATCGTCGGCAACTACGCATTGGATCAAATTACGGAAGCCATCACAATTGACGGGACAAGCCAGAAACGCGTCTTCAATTTCGACGTATCGCCTGAATTCCCGCAAACTATTTCCTATGAGATTACAGGAACGCCGCAAACGCTGGAAGGCGGGGTCGAGGCCGTTGCCGTTCTTGCCGTGTCAGAGCCGTTTGATTATTGTGTCCCCGGAACCGAGACGGTGGTACAGGCAAAGCACCAAGTCCTCTGCGTGCTCAACAAGGCGATGGATGAAGTGCTCTACATGTGCAGCAGTTTCTCCGCACAGAATGACAACGGAGACGAGGAGGAAAGTCTCAGGATAGAGAGCGTGATGTGCGGGCTTGACAAGGAAAACAAGCCGCTGTCGTTCAAGGGGCTGGATGCGAAGTTCGACGAATACCTTGAGCGCATGGATTTTGCCACAGAAGAGCCTGACCCTGTTTCCAACATAGGAATGCCTCTGTGGGCCATACATTCCTTGGCAGTGCGGGATGCCGCGGACATCACCGCAGGCGCGGCAATAGAAGGCAAACCCAATTTCGTCATCCTGGCGACACTCGGCACCATGCTGCTGGCCGATTCCGCCTTCAGCGTTGCCACTACGCTGCTCCACCAGACCGGCTATATAAGTTGGCAGTGGGACGGCATTCCGAATTATCTCGGCCAGCGGGTTGGCCTGGGCGCCGCCCAATCCTACGAGGGACTTACGGGCACGGCGGACCCGGAGATGGAGAAGAGGTGGGCGGAGAATGTCGGGACGGCATATGAACTCTACTCAATCTTTTTACCGAGCGGTGCGCCCAAGTTCTCCGGCGCGGGCTTGAGAATAACCACGTCCGGCGCGGAGAAAGGCCTGAAGTTTGTCAAGGACGAGAGAATCGCGTATCGAGTGGGATTGGTTTCCAGGAACCTTTATCGTTACGGCAAGCCGGTTGATAGAATGACGCAGGTATGCACGAGACTGGAGCGGCTTGAGAACATAAAAAAAGCCGCCGAAGTGGCAAAGTTGTTTAAGGATTTCCCGGCCTGGGCGGGAATTGGCGAGAACGACGTGATAACCAACGCGCAGGAGACGCTGGCATCAGACCCGGATAACAAGGCCGTCAAAGACACTCTGGCGGCGGCGTACTCCCACCGCGCTCATGAGCAGTACCAGAACGGCGGATACGAAGCCGCAGTTGAGGATTATAAGTTAGCGCTGAACCTTGACCCTAACAACAAGACTATCCAGGACAAACTGAAGAAGTCGGAATACCTCAGGACGCGGCTGATGCCCAGCGAGCCGCCGGCGACAAACGGGTCCAGCAACACCCAGACGCCGGATAACCACGTTGATGAGGAACATATCCGCAAGGGCGAATACGACGAGGCAATTGCCGACTATGAGAAGGCTCTTCAGAAAATGTCATACTCGGACCCGAATCTCAAAACCCTCATGGACGATCTGAAAGCGGCGTACATCGCCCGCGCGGAAGCCAAAATCAAGAAGGGCGAATACGACAGCGCCATTGACGACTGCGATAAGGCACTCGATATTGACCCCTTCTATGGATACGCATACATAATCCGCGGCGATGCTCACTGCGGCAAAGACGAATACGACGAGGCAATTGACAACTACGAGAAGGCCCTGCAAGAGACCTCGGCCTCGGACCCGCACCACAAAATCGCCCAGGACAAGATGGCGGCGGCATACGTCTCCCGCGCTGTTGTTTATTATGAGAAGGACGAATTCGACAGGGCAATTGCCGACTGCACCCGGTCAATCGCGATTGATTCCACCCAGGGAGGCGCATACAACGTGCGCGGCCTGGCATACAGATTCACCAGTAAATGGAACGAGGCGGTTGACGACGCGGAAAAGGCCACTGCATTGGACTCGACTAACAAAGTCTTCCAGGACAATCTGAAGAAGGCATACCTCTCCCGCGCTTTTAATCACAACGATAATGGCGAATACGATCTGGCTATTGCTGACTGCAATAGGGCAATCGGAGTTGACGGCGGCTACGCGCTCGCTTATGACACCCGCGCGGTTTCTCACACTGACAAGGGTCTGGCTGCCGCCGACGGCGAGAGCGAATTGGACGCGGCGATTGCCGACGAGCAGAAAGCCATCGTATTGGACCCCAATGAGGCCTCATACAAACCCAGGCTTGCAATATGTTACTACAATCGCGGTGTTGCTCGCGCTAACAAGCGTGAATATCCCCCGGCGTTTGATGACTTGCGGGAGGCCATGAAACTGGACCCGAATAAGGCCGGAATGTACAAATTACAACTGGCGCTGGCATATAACAAACGCGGCACGGAGTATAGCGACGAACAACATGATTACGACTCGGCGATTGCCGACTATGAGAAAGCCCTGGAATTGGAGCCGGGCGACCCATTATTCCTAAACAATCTGGCGATTGTAAGAGAGAACAAAAGAAAGGCCGAAGAGGGTGCGGGAGGTGCTCCATGACTACGACATAACCATGGTCTCGCGGTCTGTTCGCCGTCAGCAAAAGCGAGGCAATGAGAATAAGCGGTCTTGTTGCTCCATTAACGAACCCACGAACGGCGCGATGAAATTCGGGTTCGGTTCAAACTCGTGGGGGAGGCGATGTAACATCCAAACTGTTGCACACAAATGTCAATCGGGCTACTCCCTTTTTCCACTTGCAGCCCCCGTGTTATCCTCTCATCACAAGTGGTACTAAAAACGGGGGTTGGTTACTTCCGCTCCGAAAACGTTAAAAGTCTGTCCCCGAAGTATGACGTACAAATTGATTTTTCAGCACTTGACATTTACGTTGACGCGGCATAACATGCCTCGGGGAGTCAGGTTGCGAGAGAGTCGCGCCGCGCCTGCATTTTCGCGAACTTTCGGGACGCGACGTTTCATGAAAAAGGATCTAAACATGAAAAACGAAGAGCAATTAAAAAGCACTTGCCCGTATTGCGGATCATTTGCAGCGCAGTTGTACGTATGTACCAATCGTAGATGCGCAAATTCTAGCCCGAAGGTTGGGATCGGATGCACGAATCCCGATGTGGACGATCAGGGAATGCCCAAGTGCCTGTACAAGTACGTCTATGCAGTGTTTTGCCGTACTTGTAATGCGAAAGCGCGCATCTATAGTAAACAGCCAATTAAAGACCTGCAGGCAAGCGGTGAAATACAAGTTAAATCACAAGGCGCTGTGCCTCCCAAAGATTCGGCATTAGTTTACAGGGGGTCTGCTGAGAGATGTTACAATGTAAAATGCACGACGATGTACGGACGGAGGGGCTATTGTGATCGCGGTGGGCTTCAGGTATGGGTAGATGGCAATTACGTGGCCAGACTTCAAGCACACCAGTCCACGGATGTCTGCGGGAAATTGATCGGGCTTAAAGGGGCACCGGATTCGGAGTGTGATACGTGCGCTTGGGAGGCCACCGCGATTAACAAGTTCACAGACGACCTCGGTTGCGATTACAGACTCTGCGATGGTAACAACCCTTGCCCGCAGGGCTGCATATGCACTTATCCCCCGGGGGCACGAATTGGCTATTGCCGGCCATGGTATCAACCACAGAAAATGACAAAGCAGGAAGCGACAAATCAAGAACGTAAGGAATATGCGATTGGAGCGATACTTGCAATCGTTTCCACGTGGGACCCGAAGGTCTTGAAGGATCACGCTGTTGAGGAGATGACTTCAGCGCTAAAGCCCGATGAACTGGAAACCCGATTCGCGCAGTATCGAACATTAGGCAACCTGAATCTCTTAAAGAGTTGCGGTGAACACGCCAAAATATTACTGAACATGGATCAGACCGATGATCTTTCAACCATCTACACAACGAACCTGGAATTTGATTCGGCGGCTGCAAGAATAAAGATTGTCGTAGTTAAGCGCGGCGAGAAATGGGCTATTAGCGATTTTCGCGTAGATTCCCAATTCTTTTCGAAATAGACCTATAACACTCTATAATACTCTCTAAAAACCAGACCACTGCTTAAGGTGGATACTGTTCAACGTCAGCAAGAGTGAGACACCGAGGGTAGGCGTTCCACTCACTCCATCAGCGTTGTAAGAAACGGCACAAGGATATCCGGAGACGGTTCAAAGTTCCGCCAGCCGAGCCGACTATTTTTCAATCTCGCAATTCGTACCAATCACCTTCGCACTTCGGATTCGAATCAGATTGAAATGCTCTTAGCAAAAGCGGAACAGGTTAAAACCTGTTCCCTGCAACCGTCCTTTCATCCGTGGCCATCCCGTTCGGAATTCACCACAAAGGCACAAAGATTTTGTAGGTAAATCTAAAATATTATCTTGGTGTCTTAGTGTCCCCGATAGGATCGGGGCAGGCCTTGGCGGTTAGAAAAATCTGTGCAATCCGACCTTGAAGCCCCGATGTTTCATCGGGGTGTGAAATCTGTGGATTTTTTTACAAATTTTTCAAAAAGTCCTTGACGCTCGCGATTTGACGGGATATGCTTCGTGGTGCGCACACAATATCATGTGTACTCGGGCACATGGTGCGGTGTGCAGGCGAACGAAAAACCAAGAATGAAAAACCAAAAACGAAAAACCAAAAACAGGGGGATTTTCATTTTTTCGTTTTTCGCTCTTCGTTTTTTTCGCGCCGCGCCGGGCATCCCGCGGAGGGCGGGACAAGTTCTGCGGAAAAATGCGAAAAATGCGACAGTCGGTCCACGGGAAAACGCGCGTAAGGGCATGTGATATATGCGGTAAAGGCCGGCAAAGGATGAAACAAAAATGCGAAAAATGCAAAAAAATGCGACGGAAATGCGACAAAATGCGACGGAAATGCGAAAAAATGCGACGGAAATGCGACGAAATGCGACAAAATGCGACGGCAGCATGCGCCTCGTGCGCCGTTTTCGGAGCGGGTCGGGCTTGGATTGGGGGCGCAAAGCACGACACATAAGAGCACATCGTCGATTTGGGGGTGAATGCCGGAGACTGGAAACGGGTTGACAAATCGCCGCGCAATGGTATATTTCGCCGGGCAATCTTGGGGAATGATTATGAATTTCAAAGGCGCCGACATCATATCCGTGCGAGACTTCAGCAAGGAGGATATTCTTTACATCCTCGACTGCGCCGCGCGGATGGAGACGAACCCCCGGCCCACGCTTCTCGCGGGCAAGGTGATGGCCTCGCTTTTCTTTGAACCGTCCACCCGCACGCGGCTTTCGTTCGAGGCCGCAATGTCGCAACTGGGCGGCTCCGTCATCGGCTTTGCAAGTCCCACTTCCACGAGCCTCACCAAAGGCGAATCGCTGCGGGACACTATAAGGATGGTGGAGGCCTATTCCGACGTCATCGTGATGCGGCACCCGCTCGACGGCTCGGCGCGGCTGGCGGCGGAGATTTCGCGAGTGCCGGTCATCAACGGCGGCGACGGCACCAACCAGCACCCCACGCAGACATTCCTTGACCTCTACACCATCCGGAAATGCAAGGGGCGGCTGGACGGGCTGAAGATCGGGTTCGTGGGCGACCTGAAATACGGCCGCACGGTGCATTCGCTGTCGGAAGCGCTCAGGCATTTCAACACAACGATGTACTTCATCGCGCTTGAGCAACTTCGCATGCCGCAGACGCACCTCAACGATTTGAAGGCGCATGGCATAAAATATCACGAGACCGCGAACATCCATGAAGCGATCGGCAACCTTGACATCCTCTACGCGACGCGCATCCAGCAGGAGCGTTTTCCTGACCCGGTGGAATACGAGAAGGTAAAAGGCGCATTCGTGATAGACACGGAGATTCTCCGGGAAGCGAAGAGCGACATGAAGATTATGCATCCGCTGCCCCGCCGCGAGGAAATTACCGACGAAGTGGACCAGACGGGATTCGCGCTGTACTTCGAGCAGGCGCGCAACGGCATCCCCATCCGCCAAGCCCTGCTCGCGCTTGTAACCGGCGCTATCCAGTGAGGGCCTTATGGCTGAAAAAGAAATGAAGGTCAGCGCAATCGCCGAGGGCACGGTGATAGACCATATCCCTTGCGAGAACACGTTCCGCATCGTGCGAGTGCTCGAACTGGAAGGCACCAAGGACGTCATCACGCTGGGGGTGAATTTTCAGAGCCGCAAGATGGGCCGCAAGGGCGTCATCAAGATAGGCGGCAGGTTTTTGCGCAAGGCCGAAATTGACAAGATCGCGATACTTGCGCCCGACGCGGTGCTCAACATCATCAAGGACTACCAGGTGACGGAGAAGATTCGGCCTGAGATACCGGACGTCATCACGGGCATCGTGAAGTGCTCCAATCCCAATTGCGTAACAAACCACGGCGAGGCCGGCACGCGGTTCACCGTCATCAGCCGCAAGCCGCTGAACCTCCGCTGCGCTTACTGCGAACGCATCACCGGCGAGGGGGAAATCGTGCTCCTGTAAGGCTCATTTTCGATTGTCCATCCAAAGCCAATTGTGTATACTCCATTGGGAACGGCCGGCGGCCGTTCCTTAATTCTATGCGCGACGTAGTCCAAAGCGATTCGGTGGCGTTTAGAGCATGCGCCCTTTCCCACGAATCGCGGCGCATAAAAGGAGCGGGTTATGAAACGAATGTTGATTTGCTTTTCGGTCCTGTTCTGCGCGGTCTGGCTCATCGTCGGCGGATGCACGCCGAAGCCTCCCGTCAGGGGGCCCCGCGTTGAGATTTCCAAAGAGGACCTGATCGCCCGCCTCAACAAGAACAGCGACCTCGTGCAGAAGATCGTCCTCGCGGGCAAGATTGAACTGAAAAACAGCGAGCATCCCAACGGGCTGGAAGCCGACGCGAACTTCGCTTTCCAGAAGCCGGCCGTCATCTACCTCGGCGTTTCAAAGATCGGCAGCAATATCCTGATCGTCAAGTCCGACGGGAAATTCTTCGAGGCGTGCGACTTCGAAAACAAGCGCGGCTGGGTCGGCAGGATCGAATACCTCAGCAAAGCGACCGACAAGGGTCTGTTCGATTTCAGGCCGGACTTCCTCAGCACCGCAATGGCGCTTGAGGAAATTGATCCGGCGAAAACGGAAATGACCACGGCGGACAGCGGCGATTATCTCCTCACTATTTCGGAACCCGACGGGACAAAGCGCGAACTGTACATCTCGCCGGACACGCATGTGCCAGTGAGACAGGCGGTGTACGGCAAGGACGGCGATATCCTGCTTCAGGTAACGTACGACAAGATACTCGATGTCACGCTTCCCGAGGGCACGGCCGTTTTCGCGCCGGGCGCGGTAACTATTGCCGGACGCCAGAAAGGCGCGTATCTGAAAATCGTCAACACCGATTCCAAAAGGTTCGCCGTCAACAACGACCGCGCGTTCGACAATGTCATGGGCCCTTACGGCCACAGCATAAGGTTCCCCGAAGGAGTGGAGGTCCAAGAGTTGCAGCCCGACGGGACATGGAAGCCCATCGACATTCCGCCCGACAGCAAGGGCGCAAGAATATGGAGGCCGGAACAGAATGACTAACCTTGCAGCGGCAAATCTCTGGCAGCGCAAAACCCGCAGCGCCATCAGCATATTCGGCATTGCGATAGGAATCGCGCTGCTGCTGGTGCTCAAGGGCATGCTGCTGGGGACAATCACCGAAATCACCTCGCGCATGGCGAACACCGGCGCGGACATCTTTGTCTATCGCAAACTGACGCCCTGGGCCGATGCGCAGGCAATGCCGATGGCGTGGATTGACAAAATCAAGCAGGCCACGGGAAACAAGATCGAGTACCTCATCCCGATCATTCAGGACAAGATTTCCACCATCGGCGAGGTAAACCAGGAAAACCGCGTGTGGGGCATGCATAGTCAGGACCTGACCGCCCTGAACGTGTCGCTGCTGCATGACGGGCAGTCGCGATTCTTCAAAGAGGACGAATACGAGATGCTGATAGACTTGCGCCTTGCGGCACACGCGAAACTCCATATTGGCGACAAGGTGCGTTATGTCGGACGCGACTGGACGCTGGTCGGTATCGTGGAAAACGGCGTCGGAGTGCGCGTGTACGTCCCGTTTACCCTGCTGCAGGATCTCAAATCAGAGGAAAACGGCGCGGACATTTTTGCCATCAAAGTGAAGAAAGGCGCTGACGCCGAACAGATTGGCGCCGCGATCAAAAAAATTCAAATTGAGGTCCCCGGCAAGCCCGGCGAGACGATGGGACTGCCCGTCGAGCCGGTTGTCACGGCGACAATGTATGAGACTTTCCGCGAGAAGGCCGGCATCATCGACGACTTTGCAAACTACGTAACCTTCGTCGCGCTCATAATCAGTTTCCTGATTATCCTGCTCACAATGTACACAATAGTGGTCGAACGCACGCGCGACATCGGGATACTGAAATCCCTGGGTGCGTCGCGGATGTTCATTGCGCGAAATGTCGTCACGGAGTCGCTGGCGCTATGCGTGCTGGGTGTCAGTGTCGGAATAGGGCTGAGCTGCCTGGCGGCGTGGGTGATCCCGATAATAAGCCTGCTCAACGTTACGATATCGCTGGAGTGGGTGGGGATAGCCGCCGGCGTTGGGCTTTTCGGCGGGATCCTCGGCGCACTGGTGCCGGCCGCGCTCGCGGCCAACAAAGACCCGGTCGTCGCGCTTACTTACGAATAATACAACAGGTGAACACGTTCAATGCCCATACTTAAAACCATAGACCTGAAAAAATCATACAAGATCGGCGCGCGCTGGGAACCGGCCCTCAACGGCGTGAACATCGAGGTCGAGGAGGGCGAGTTCGTCTCTATCGTCGGGCCTTCCGGCTGCGGCAAGAGCACCCTGCTGCACCTGCTCGGCGGGCTTCACCGCGCGACAAGCGGCACGATATTCTTTGACGGCGACGAAATCACGAGCCTGCCGGACGCGGTGCTTACGGAGGTCCGGCGAAAGAAGATGGGCTTCGTGTTTCAGCGGTTCAACCTTCTGCCGACGCTCAGCGCGCGGGCCAACATCGAGATCGCAATGAAAATCCGCGGCTTTCCCAACGACAACGCTTCGGTGGAAGTGCTGAGGCACATGGGGCTGGGCGAAAAGATGCACCACAAGCCGTCTGAACTTTCCATCGGCGAGCAGCAGCGCGTGGCCATAGCGCGCGCGATTGTGAACAGGCCGAAACTTCTCCTCGCCGACGAGCCGACCGGCAACCTTGACAGCGAAAATTCGAAGCGAATACTAGCGGAGTTCAAGCGTCTTAACAAGGAGATGGGTCAGACGATATTGATGATTACGCACAACCCCGATGCAGCGAACACCGCCGCGCGGATACTGCGGATGAAAGACGGTTATATTGTCGAGAGATGATTTGCCCACTCAGAATACAACAGTGCATTCCCCCGCGGAAGGGCTTTACGGCGCGGACAGAATAGCGCCGAAGCGGTGGCTGGCGGCATACGCCGTCTGTGTGATCGCGATGGTGGTCTTAACCATCTTTGTTCCCGCGCGCTTCCGGGTGCTCACCATCGGCATGATATACCTTTCGCTTGCCACGACGGTCATCCCGCTGAACGTGACGGCAGGCGTCCTCTTCATGGCAGCAGGAAAAGCCATGCCGGGGCTGGTGAACTGGGCGCTGGGTTCTCCGGAACTAAAAAACAGGGTTCTTGGGTCGTCGCCTGAGAATTATCCGGTTATCCTTGTGGCCCTGCTGGCGACGCTGGCAACGGTAATGGCGAACCTCGCCGACTACCACGTAATCGCCTGGCTCATGCGCTGGGGCAAGGCCCGCAAACTGGCAAGGACGAAATTCTATGAGACAATCGAAACATGGTTCGGCCAGGCGCCATTCCTGATAGTTTTGCTGATAAATGCGTTTGCCGTACCTTTCGGCGCGGATCGCCTCCTCGCCGCCCCGCGTGGCTACAACCGGGGGAAATTCGCGTTGGCGGTTTTTCTGGGCAGGTTCCCGCGTTACTACGTGGTGGCGCTGGTCGGCCGGATTATGGATTTCACATGGTGGCAGATAATAGTGGTATGCGTATTCATTGCGCTATTTGTCTTTGCCATCAGCAAGGCCAAACGCCTTATCATCAAAACAAAACCTTTGGCCGCAACAAAAGCGTCTGAAAGCAAGGCGGCCGTTTGCGCCAACATTCCAGACGGTGAAATATGAAAGCAAATCTCATCATCATCATACTGCTGCTTGTCGTCGTCGCCAGCGGCGTGACCATAATCGTGATTACGCTCAGCCCCGGCAATCGGAGCGCTGAAGCACCGGCCCCTCAAGGGGGAGAAGCCGCGTCTGAAAGCGCGCCGACGCAAACCGTAACCGACATCAGCGGCAACACCTCACCCGCAGAGACAACCGCCGCCGGCGGCCCGGAACCCCCGGCGGTCAATGGTCAAGAACAGCCCAAGCCCCCGGCGGAGCAACCTGCGGCAAATCCGCCGCAGGAGGAGACCAAACTGGACAAACTTCTCAAAAGGTTCCATGAAAACCAGATGAAAATAAAGTGGATGCGCGCAAAACTCACTATCGTGCATGCCGGAATATTCGACATCCCCGGCGCAGCTGACGAGGAACTGAAGGCCGGCGGCAGCACCGGCGAGTTCCTCTTCAAGCCCGGCAACCGCTGCGCCTTCAAACTAACATCCAACAACAACGGCGTCGAGGAAACCGAGGAATACCTCGCCTACATCCAAACCCTCTGGGTCATTAAGAGGACCGGCGATACCGTGAAGGCGGAGAGGTGGCTCATCGACAACGAGAAAATGTCCGAGGCGCTGCTTCTGCTTCAGGGCGCGGATCCGGCGCAGTTGAAGCAGACCTTCGACATGCGCCTCATCGACCTCATGGCCGCTGACGAAGAGAAGCGTCTCAAGGAAGAAGGCTACAACGTGAAGGCTCTGAGGGAAAGCGACTCGCAACTTGTGGAACTCATCTACAAGGACCCGACAAAGCGGGACGAGTACAAGCAGGTGGACGCCGTCATCGACAAGACCGCGAACATCGCAAAGATTAAACTGTACAACGACTTCAACAACGAGCGGACCATCATCTGGTTCGATGACGTGCAGATAAACACCGGCGATGAAATACCTGACAGCGCTTTCCGCTTTGACCCCGCAAAGAACGGCATCGAAAAATTCGAGGACCACGTCCTTCTCAAGGAAGCCGCGGACATCATCGGCCGGATGAACCTGACAACGCGGCAGGTCATCGGGATCAAGGCGGACATCGAGCAGGACAAGTATGATGTGGTTTTCGCCGACAACCCTGACGGCGGCCACACCCTGCGGAGCGGCACGTTTTACTTCGCAAAGCCGGACAAGTTTCGACTGGATTTTACACAGCCTGAGAAACAAATCGTGGCGAGCAACGGCAAGAAATTCTACGAGTACAAACCCGACCTCGCGCAGGCGAAGATTTACGACCTGCGCCAGATGGCGGGGAAACTCGGCGGCGGCGACCGCAACATCCTGCTCAAGTTCTTCAGCCAGGACGCGGAGTCCCTTGAGCAGGATTTTGACTTCAAACTGCTCGGCGTTGAAAAACTTAACGAACTCGAGGTGTATCACTTCGAACTGCAACTGAAGAAAAAAGAAGAAAGAAGCGAAGAAGTGTACAATACCGAGCGTATGGAATTGTGGGTCGAGGTGGAAACTCTGCTCGCATGTCGCATAAAGGGGTTCGACATGCAGCAGCCCGCGAACTACTATCAGGCGACATTGAAAAATATCAGCATTTACGATACTGTACCCGACGAGGCCTTCGAGCCGGCCTTCCCGCCGGACGTTCAGGTTACGGAGGAATAGTTGCAGCGTCGGCTCGCGCAGATCGGCTTGACTTGCAGATTAAACGGCCGGATGATATAATTATTTACAAATGGGGATCGCAAAATCGAGGATGTGAACGCGTGCTTTGGCTGGTTTGCGAATAAGGGCTTTTGTCGATCGAGCGCAAAAATGAAACGCAGAAAGAACTACATGAGTACTCCAAGGGGCGGAGACAATTTCTGCCAGGAGGATCTCTTCGACAACCCCATCGAGTTCGAGATAGACTTTTACGAAGGCGTCCTTCGCGGCGACCCGGATAACGTCGAAATTCTTAGCCTTCTCGGTAACCTTTACACTCAGGCGGGAAAATGCGAGAAGGGGCTGGAAATCGACCAGAAACTGGTGCGGTTGCGCCCGCAGGACCCTATGATACATTACAATCTTGCATGCAGTCTCTCGCTCCTGAAACGTTCCGAGGAGGCGCTGAACGAACTCGAGAAGGCGATAGATTTGGGGTACAACGACTACATTCACCTCCGCTCGGACAACGACCTTGACAATGTCCGCGGCGAGGCGCGCTTCAAGGCGCTGGTAAAGCGGCTGTTGCAAAAGATTCAGTAAGAGTCAACGCCATATCTCCTTACGCTACAACCAGTTACGTCGTTTCGCCAAATTTCTTTTGCGCCGGCATTGCAACTTCGCACAATCATGGCTGCCCCTGTTGCGTTTGCTGTTTCATCGTGCCTTTGATGGTCTTGTCACGCCAGACGGCGAAGAACTGTTCCGCGACATCTATGTCTTCTTTGGTCGGATGCGCAAACATATGACCGGCCCACTTCTCGAAGTACATCTGCGCCAGTTGCAACTGGTTCCTGTCAAGATAGTAAAACCCCAGTAGTTTGTGCGCGGCGTAATAGTATTCAGTCGCTATCACGAACTCGTCATCCTTCTCGTATTCATGCGGTGAAAGTCCAAGTGTTCGATCGTAGGAATCGATGCTCCTGAGCAAATTCCGGCGGGAGTTTTCGTATTCTTCCTCGCTCTCTTGCAACAGAGCACCCACCGCCTCTTTCCCGCCGCCGTGCTCTTTCAACTTGTCGGCCTCATCCTTGATGGCCTCGCCATTCTTGAAATTCACTGCTCCTGCGAAGAAATATACCCTGACCAGCCGAGAATAAACTTCAACGGTTCCGCCTTTCCCTTTTTCCGCAAGGTACACTCCCTGCATCGCGTAGCCGACCGCCGACTGAAAATCCTCCTGCACGGTCTCCACGTCCGAAAGGGCAAGGTAGGGATCATACTCGTCAGGCCCAAGCTGGTTGGCCTCAACCAGAGAATTACAGGCATTCCACAAGAGCGCCGTCCGCAGATCCGTACGCCCCTCCTGTCTGCGCCACAGCGCGTGTTCCATCCACCCAAGCCCGCACGAATACGCGGCACGATAACTGTCCGGCTCCTGATTTCTCACATCCAGCCACAGTTTCAGATGATCCGAGTAAAATGTGTTACGCTCGTATGTCATGAACCCGAAAACGCCCAGCAACGCGAGCACCGGCAAATACGGCACAAGCCTCTTCTTCCCCGTCAGAGACCTCGCGGTGTTCAACACAACGCTTACGGCATAACCGCCAAGCAGGAACAATCCGATGGACGGAAAATACATGTGCCGCTCGGCCATCGCATCGCGCAGGTAGAAAATGCTGGACGTCGGGAGAAGCGATACGGCCATCCAGAAAACGGCAAAGGACACGAGGCCGGCGATGCCCTTGCGCCGAGTGAGAATTATCGCCGCTGCAAGAATCGCCAGAATGAATAACATCGAAATCAAAACATCCGCGTTCAGCCCCTGCGCAAGCGGAATGCGATGGTCGATGTTCAGCCGGGTGGGGAAAACCAGCGCGGCGAGATACAGCAGCCATACCTTGAACTGCGTGAGGAGATAAGCGATACTGAGGTGTCCTTCGTCCTTCGTCAGCATGCCGTAACGCAGGAGGCAGTAAGCGACATACGCGACCGCCAGCGCCAGCATTGCCGCAAACGGCGCCGCGCAAAGCGCTCGCAGCGACAGCGCGCGCCCGCGCCAGAAGCAAAAGTATTCCACGAGTATTATTATCAGCGGAATGACCGCGCCGAGTTCCTTCGTGAACATCGCAAAAATGCAAAATAGAAAGGCAAAGGCGATGTACGCAACAGCGCTCCATTTGCCTTTCGCCGTGCGCCCGCGCAAATACAACAACACCGCAAGCAGACCGAAGAGTGCGCAGAGCGACGAAGAGCGTCCGCTTATGTACGTAACGCCTTCTGTCAGCAGTGGGTGGACGACAAAGAACAGCGCGGCAAAGAAGGCCGCGAGATTGACCGTCATCTTCCCATCGGGATCACTTGCCTCGCTCTCGGCTTCAGTCCGGCGCAGCAAGCGCCCGAGGATCATCTTTCCAAGAAAAAATATCAGGATTGCGTTGCCGGCGTGAATAAGCAGATTCGTGTAGTGATAATTCCAGGCATTCATCCCGCCGATTGCGAAATTGAGCGCGAACGTGTACATCAGCACAAAGCGCCGCGGGTTGAAATCCCAGATGTTGACGGGATCAAGGGCGTTGCGGATATCGCGGTTGCCCACTATCTGCCAGTGGTCGTCGAACTGGAACGGTCCGCTCAGGGAACTCCAATAGGCCAGGTGGCAGACCGCAACGATCACGATCACAGCGGCAATGTTTCCTGCTGTCCCGGTCCGCATAATCGCAAACATCCAATAAAAAACGATGGTGTGCCGGTTGCTTATTCCTTTTCGGCTATTTCAATTTCTACCGTCTTTTGATTTCCGTCAGTATCGATCAGCGTTACCGGGGTCTTCTTGCCGATCTCCGCGGCGCCAACGAGGATTTTGAGTTGCTCGCGGTTCTGCACTGCCTCGTTGCCGAACTTGGTTATGATTTGCCCTTCCTTCAGCCCTGCTTTCTCGGCTGGACTGCCCTTTACGACCTTCAGAATCGCCACGCCCCCGGCGATTTTATATTTGGTCATCTCCTCCTGCGTGAGATTCCGCACGGATTCAAGGCCGATGAAGCCGGACTTCGTCTTGCCGGTGGTAATCAACTCTCGCGCCACGGCGATGGCGGTTTCAGCCGGAAGGAAAAGGCTTACCCCGTCCCTGAAAAAATTGTTGTTGATATTTGTGCAGATCCCGACCAGCCTGCCCGCCTTGTCAACGAGCGCGCCGCCGTCATTGCCGGCCATGATGCGCGCGGAGGTCGCCCAGAAGTTGTTCGCAAGCCCCTCGCGCGGCTGGTAGTTCTTCACGCTGATTATGCCCGCCGTCGCCGTGGCGGAGAAATTGAAGCCGCTCCCGACAGCCACGACCTCCGTGCCATATTCCACGCCTTCCGCATTCGCTATCGGAATCTGGTCGGGAGCACCGACGCCGGCGACCTTGATCACTGCAATGTCGTTCTTGGGATCCGTGCCGACCACTTCCCCAACAACCTGCACCGCCTCGCGCTTCTCCCCTTCCCCCTTGTAGAACGTCAACTTGACGCTCTTCCTGTTCTGAACAAGATGCTCCACGGTAAGCAGGTACCGCGTCTCGTTGTTACCGGCAACACTCTTGGGCAGCATGACCGCGGAGCCGTTGTTTTCCATCATGATGACACAGGGAAAAACGCGGTTTACAGCGTTCACATATGTTCCCGCGTCGCCCGTTGCTGACACCACCGGTATCCCTTCGCCGGGAATACCGGAAATCGCCGTGACCGCGCAATCAGCCTGGGCCACCGCATCGCCGTCCGCTGGCGCGTCATTGCTGATGCCGCCGCTTTCGGCTTCCGGCAGTTTGATTTCCGCGGTTCCCTCTACAGGCTTCTCTTCGCGCATGCCGACGAACTTCACGCTGACTTTCGCGCCCATCGGAACGGACTGCGCTAGGGCCTTGAGGTCGTCCGCGCTTTTCACGGGCTTGCCGTTGAACTCGATTATCACGTCGTTCGCTCTGATGCCAGCCTGCTCCGCCGGGCTGTCCTTGATAACGTTTATGACCAACGCGCCTTCCTTGTTCGCGAGTTTCAGTTTTTGCATCGTGATTACGTTCACGTCCTGCAGCCCGCCGAAGCCGAAATCTCTTACCGTCGCCAGCACTCCGCCCTCGCGGATAATCTGTTTAATTGCGTCCTGTATGAACGCAATCGGCAGGGCAAAGTTCAGCCCGCCGGGCAGGAACGAACGCGGGCCGGGCCGTGGGCCGCCGCCCTGCGGATGGGGCTGCTCTCCCCCGCCGACGAGCGTCAAGCACATGCCGATGACGTCGCCGTCGAGATTGACCAGTGGGCCGCCGGACTGGCCGGCATTGATTGCGGCATCGGTCTGGATGAAATCAATATCGCCCCCTTCACCGCCGCCACCGGCCTTGTATATGCCGCTCACTATGCCCGCCGTCACGCAGATGCCATAGCCCTGCGGGCGGCCGACGGCGATGACCTTCTCGCCAACTTCTAATTTTTTGCTGTCGCCGAACTGGGCCGCGGCAAGGGCCCCCTTGACTTCGAGCATTTTCAGCACGGCCACTCCCACGCCGGGACTCGATCCCCGCAGTTCGGTCTCATACTTGTGCCCATCGGCGGTCTCAACGGTAACTTTTGCAATCTGGTTGACAACAGCGTTGGAAGCAATGACATAGTAGTCCTGGCCGGACTTGATGATGAAGCCCGACCCCTGCCTGTTCTCAACAACCATGCTTACCGTGTATGGCAGGGCCGCTTTAGCGGCTTTCACGTAGTCTTCGCCCGCGGCAAATGCGCTCCTCGCAAACGCTGCGCAGACAACGCACACCACAACAAGAAGCACGGTTCTCTGAATGCTTGATTTCACGGCGTCCTCCTTTATCTTGTACGGACAGGTCCAAACCCGGAAACGGCCCTATTGTCCACAAAAATGGCTGCCTCGTACAGCAATTTCCGATGCTTTCCGCTTCCCTCTTCGTGAGGCAGAAACAGGCCGGACAGAATCAAATCCGTCCCGGCCTGCCTTCAATCGATCGGGGTTGTTTTCACCTGCCGATGTAATTAAGCGCCTTCTCGCCGGATCCCTTTGCGCGGAAGGCGGCGAACATTTTATTGGCCCACTCAAACGTGGCCCTGTCAATCCTCTCCTTGTACTTCTTGTCAATTGACTCGATTTTGTCCTTGAACTGGATGAGGGCCTTCTTGATGTTCCCGCCGGTATTATTGGTTTCCTTCATCCATGCCGCGACTTGCGCCCACAGATCCATCGGGAGGCCCTCGTTTTCGAGTTTAATGTAGTCACCCCTCTCATTGTAAACCGTGTTGCCCTGATCGTCCATCTTGAGGCCGAAAACGATGTTCTGCCACAGCGTGGCCACATTGCCCTTGAAGATTCCGTAGTCCACGAACTGCTCAATCTTCTTGAGCGGCGTGCCGGTGATGCCGTGCTGGGCGATGCCAACGTTCCAGCGCTTTACGCTCTCGTAGATTTTTTTCGTCAGATCAAGTTGGATTCCCTCACCGGTTCCCGGGCCGTAGTTGCCATGGACCGAGCCATTGTTTATGGCAAGAAGGTCAGGGACAACGCCCTGACGGATGAGACCGTTGATAAACCACTTCGCCTCTTCCGGCGTGGAGAAGCCGCGCTCGCCGCCGATCTCGCCGATCTCGACCTCAAGCCCGATGCCCGCCTCCTGAACGTGCTTGCCAAGGTCCGCCGTGATTCGGAGGTTGTCCTCATTGGCGTTATGTGAGGCGTCGATGCTGATGGACGTGTAGCCGTTGGCAATCGAGCGCCTGATGATGTCCCGCGCCTCCTCGATTGACTTGGGCGTCGCGTCCTTCACCGTCGTGTGGTCGGCGTGAATGCCGTACGGCACTTCGCCGTTCACGCGCCTCACAGCCTCGACGATGCCTCTGGCGAATACTTCGGGCTGAAGGCCGGTGTAGGAAATCTCGGACTTCGCGATTTCATAGACAAGGACGCTGTCCGCCTCCTTCGCCGCCAGGGCTATGCCCGGCGCGCTGAGCAGGCAGCGGACGTTGAACGCGCCGACGATAAAGCGCTCCTTCTTCGCCGCGTCGTAAAGCGCCTTGCCGTTGACCAGCGGGGCAGGCACATCGTTGAAAACCTTGCGGACGTTGGCCGGACGCTTTGCCAGCAAACTTGATGTAACGGTCATCGGGTTCCCCTCCTTCATGCGGACTGATTGATTGCCGGGAAAGCAATATCAAACCAGCCCGGAGGAGGGATGTCAAGGGTCTGCTGGAATTGTCTCAGACGACCGGCGACGATGTGCTCTTATGTGTCGTGTTTTGCGCCCCCAATCCAAGCCGCTCCGAAAACGGAGCACCTATGCGGAACTATCCGGAACTATCCGGAACTTTGCGGAACAATGTACCGGATAATTTCGCTTACACGATTTTTCTCATTACCTCATGCCGCACATGACCTTACGTACCATTTTCGGGAACCTCTTGTGAAACTTTGCGACACATGTACCGCATATTTTTGCGCCCGCGTATTCCCCTTTAATCATTATCCTCAAAGACCTTACAACTTTCGCGAAAACCGCCAAGCGGAACTATCCGGAACATTTTTGCCCTTTGCACTTTTTTGCCGCAGAACTTGTCCCGCCTTCCGCGGGACAGCCGCAAATAAATTCCCACATACGAAACGTTTCAAAGCGCTCCATTCCGATACCGTTTTTGTCCATAAGTGCACGTATTTTGTTCATAAGCCGTCGCTTTTTGTCCATAAGCGCACGCATCCCGCTCGTAACATCAGCACATCGACTTTTTTCCCACCAGGGCACGAAGAACATGGGCTGTTCGACATTTAGACTATTCGGCTATTAGGTTCTAACAGTCTAACAGTCTAACAGTCTAACAGTCTAACAGTCTAACAGTCTAACAGTCTAACAGTCTAACTGAAGCATGTCCCGTCAAATCGCGAGCGTCAAGGACTTTCTGAAAAATTTGTAAAAAAATCCACAGATTTCACAGATTCCACAGAATTTTCTAACCGTCAAGACGCCAAGAACGCAAAGGAAACCGTAAATTCCTGAAACCACAGACGACGCCTTGCGGTGTCCCGACTTATCGGGATTTCACACCCCGATGAAACATCGGGGCTTCAAGGTCGGATTTCACCGATTTTTGGGGGAACCGCCAAGCGACCAGAGGAAGTCCCGACTTATCGGGGGACGCCAAGAACGCAAAGGAAACCGTAAATTCCTGAAACCACAGACGACGCCTTGCGGTGTCCCGACTTATCGGGATTTCACACCCCGATGAAACATCGGGGCTTCAAGGTCGGATTGCACAGATATTTGGGGGAACCGCCAAGCGACCGGAGGAAGCCCCGATCCTATCGGGGACCGCCAAGAACGTAAAGAATGTTTTGCCGCAGATGAACGCGGATGGACGCGGATTCAGAGAATCAAATTGACAACGCTCCCCAAATATCCTTAAATCATAACAACGCGCTTCGACGCCTTATGGGGAATTAATAGACTGAAAGGATTTACATGACCGCTCTGAAGGAAATCATCCGCCTGGTCGAAAACTTCGACCGCCACCGGGACGAATACCACGCCGCCGCGTACAACGAGGCGCAAGTCCGCAAGGAATTCATCGACCCCTTCTTCGAAGCACTCGGCTGGGACATGGCAAACCGCTCCGGCAAGGCCGAGGACTACAAGGACGTACTGCACGAAGCCTCCCTGAAAATGCCCTCCGGCGCGACAAAAGCACCCGACTACGCCTTCCGCATCGGCGGCGTCAAGAAGTTTTTCCTCGAAGCGAAAAAGCCATCCCATGACATCAAGGAGGAAATCGACCCCGCCTATCAACTCCGCCGCTACGCATGGTCGGCGAAACTGCCGCTTTCCGTCCTCACGGATTTCGAGGAATTCGCCGTCTATGACTGCCGCATCCGCCCGCGCCACACCGACAAGGCCGACAGGGCGCGCATACAATTCTGGACATACCGCGACTACGTTGACAAGTGGGACAAAATCGCCGGAATCTTCTCCAAAGACGCAATCGAGCAAGGCTCTTTCGATAAATTCGTCGAGTCCGCCGCCGGGAAGCGCGGCACTTCGGAAGTTGACTCCGAGTTCCTCTCGGACATCGAAAAGTGGCGCGACGAACTCGCCCACAATATCGCCACTCGCAACCGGAAACTCTCCCCCGATGACCTCAACGCCGCCGTCCAGCGCACTATCGACCGCATCATTTTCCTGCGCATGTGCGAGGACCGTGGAATCGAACCCTACGGCCAGTTGCAAAGACTGCTCAACGACGAATATCTCTATTCCGGTTTGCTCACACTCTATGGCCGCGCCGACAAGAGATACAACTCCGGCCTCTTTCACTTCGAGCATGAAAAGGGGCGCGGCGAGCCGGATACCCTCACGCCGACCCTGAACATCGACAACGAAATCCTCAAGAAAATCATCGCGAGCCTTTACTACCCCGACTGCCCCTACGAATTCTCCGTCCTGCCCGCCGAAATACTCGGCAACGTCTATGAGCAATTCCTCGGCAAGGTGATACGCCTGACGAAGGAACATCACGCGAAGGTGGAGGAAAAGCCGGAGGTCAAAAAGGCGGGCGGAGTCTATTACACGCCGAAATACATCGTCGATTACATCGTGAAGAACACGGTGGGGAAACTGTGCGAGGGCAAAACGCCCAAGCAGATTTCGCAGTTGCGCATCCTTGACCCGGCGTGCGGGAGCGGCTCGTTCCTGCTGGGCGCATACACGCGCCTGCTGGATTATCATCGCGACTGGTACGCTGCGCACAAACCGGATAAATCCAAGAAGGAAATCTATAAGGACAAACAAGGACACTGGCATTTAACAACGGCGGAGAAGAAGCGGATACTCCTAAACAACGTCTATGGCGTGGATATAGACCTGCAGGCGGTGGAGGTGACAAAGTTGAGTTTGCTGTTGAAGGTTCTGGAGGGCGAGAACGCGGAGACGCTCGAACAGCAGACCCGGCTCTTCCACGAGCGCGCCCTGCCGGACTTGGACAACAACATCAAGTGCGGCAATTCGCTGATTGGGACAGATTACTTTGCCGAAATGCTCCTCCCCGACCCGGAGGAGATGAAGCGGGTGAACCCGTTCGATTGGAAGAAGGAATTCCCTGAAATCTTTAACCGCAAAGACGCAAAGAACGCAAAGGGCAACGGAGGTTTTGATTGCGTGATAGGCAATCCGCCGTATAGTGCCAAGCAAAGCATAGAAGGAAAGAGCCTGAGGTCTTTCTATGGACATATTGAATATAAATGTGATCCATATGCGTTTTTTGTTGAGCAGTCCTTACGCTTGGTGAAAAAACGAGGTTTGGTGGGTTATATCATTCCAGTGACATGGATGACGAATTTTTACTACATGAAGTTGCGTCAATTGATGCTAGGCACCCTTTCGCTCAAGAGAGTAGTACTTGTAGATGGCTTAGTGTTTAAGAATGCAAACGTAGATACATGTTTGCTCTTTTTGGCAAAGGAAGACGTATCTCAACGTCGCTTTGAGTGGTTGCGCACAACACCGGATTCTTTGAACCGCCCGCTGATGTTGCGTTCATATGATGATGTGGAAGCGGAAGCGCGTTACGACATAACACCAGAGCCAGATAGTCAATGGCTCGCCATTAAACGTAAGTGTGAACAGAATTCAGTTCGATTGGATTTGCTGGGTAAGATTTCCTTGGGGCTTATACTGCGGTCGAACGATGAATTTATATCAGAAACCAAAGACAGCCGTCATCCCGACGCCATATATTTCGGAGATAATATCTCGCGATATGGGTGGCTGCGACCGTCACGCTTCTTCAACTCCGGCTCCGCAGTGATAGTTGGCGGGACAAAAAAGAAGGCGGTTCATGAAGCGAGACCGAAAATCTTGATTCAGTCAATAAGGAATCTTAAACTTCAGCGTCGGATCGTTGCATCCCTTGACACATGTGGGGAGAGCTTTATCGGTACTGTAAGTGCTTTTGTGTTGCAGGACGCACAATACGATATTAGGTACATTCTTGGCCTGTTGAACTCCAATTTGTTAAACACATACTTCAAGCGAAGATTTACTACAATATCGATTAAGTCAGCGGTACTTGGTGTTCTGCCCATTCATCTGATTGATTTCAACGGCACTCCTGACAAGGCGCGGCATGACAAGATGGTGAATCTTGTTGAGCGGATGCTGGGGTTGCACAAGCAGGTTGCGAAGGCGAAGGATGAACAGACGCGTAAGGTGATTCAGCGGCAGATTGACTCGACGGATGCGGATATTGATAAACTGGTCTATGAACTCTACGGATTAACAGCCAAAGAGATTGCGATTGTGGAAGGAAAGTAAGAAAGTGAGATCCCGACTTGTCGGGACCTCAAGCGACGCCCCGAATGCATTAGGATTTCATACCAATATTCGGGGCGGCGTCCCGACTTATCGGGATTACGCAGATGACAAATCAAGCAGCAGAAAATCCCCCCTCGCAAAAAATCTGTGGCCATCAGTGGCCATCTGTGGCGAAAGTCTCCGGCAGGGACAAGCCCTGCGGCTACAGCATTTGGGCAGGGACGAGCCCTGCGGCTACGAAAGGGGGGCAAAGCCCTTCAGGTATTTACTCCGCAATTTTCCTTCTCACTCGCGTCCCGTACCCCTTACACGGCTTGAGTGGCCTCGACGGGCAGCGTGTCATCCGGGACCGAATCGGCTTCCTCAGGCGTGTCGGGCGGCTCTGGCGCGTGTTGGTTCCGCAGCCATCTCAGGTAGTCTCTCCGACGATTCATCAAGTGGGTTACGCTCCGGCGCATGGCCAGATTCATTCCCAGGTAGAGGAGCGGCATATTCCCCCACTGCGCCGGCAGACGGCGGATGATGGACGACCAGGACAAGTACTCGCGGCAGAAGGCCAGATGCCTCTCACCCAGTTCTTCCATGCTCATGTTCTTCGGCTGGAAACACACCGTCTGATGGTCGTAGTAGGTCCAGTTGGTATGCAGTAAGCGATTCTCTCGCTTGAGGCGGTCAAACAGTTGCGTCCCCGGGTAGGGCGTCAAAATGTTAGCGGAGATGGATGGCACTGAGTTGCGCGCCAGGAAGTCCAGGGTACGCTCGAACACTCGCGGCGTCTGATCGTCGAGTCCAAAGATCAGCGACGCGTGGAACAAGACGCCGGCCGCCCGGCAACGCCTGACTGCCTCATCGTATTCACGCATCGTGCCAAGCGACTTGCGTAGGCCCGTGCGGGCTTCCTGTTCTATGGTCTCCACGCCAATGAACACTGCTCTAAGTCCAGAACGAACTGCGGCGGTAAACAAATCCTCGTCGAGTATGAAACGCGTGGTGGCCTGGCCGCACCACTGCTTGCGGAGTGGCCGGAAGGCCTCAAACAGGGCGAGCGAATAAGCGCGATCAGCGCCAATGTTGTCATCCAGGAGCATGATCAGTTTAGGCTCGTTGCGGGAGATGTCCGACACGATGTGTTGGATGGGCACGTGGCGCGCCTTGTGTCCATACAGCCGGTGGACACAACAGAATTCGCAGTTATAGGCGCATCCGCGCGTGGACATTATCGGCATCACGTATGGAGGTAATCCGAATATGCGTCTCGGGGTCTTGCGGACTGGAAAAGGCGACCTTGAGAGATCCGGTTGCATGTTGTGGTAAACCCGCTGTAACCGGTTGTGCTGCGCATCGGACACTACCTGTTCCCAGACTCCCTCAGCCTCGCCGATGACAATGGCATCGGCATGTTTGGAAGCCTCATCGGGCAATACTGACGGATGCACACCGCCCAGGACAACCTTCGCGCCGCACTCCTGAAACCGGCGCGCAAACCTGTATGCCCGCGCGCTGTTTGCCGTCATGGTCGTCATGCCGACCAGGTCCCAGTGTTCGGTGCTCGGCGGGGATTCAAACTCCTCCTCGATAATGGTTATGTCATGCCCAGGCGGCGTCAGGCCCGCAAGCACTGATAGAGACAACTGCGGTATGCGGAGCCACGACGAGGTATGTTGCCCGATGGGGTTCCGGGGAGACATCAAAAGGATTCGCATGTTCTTGGGTCCTTGGTACAGGTTCCGGACGATTACAGCGTCTGCCAATCCGCCGGGCAGACGGTGTGCAGAAGCACTTGTCCTGTACCCCCTCAGGCCGCAGAACTTGTAATAAGGGGTGCAAGCGTCAGCGCCAAAAGAACGCATTCCGGCAATGCGTACTCCGGCATACTTCGGGCAGAACATGGTGTTACTGGTTTGAAACTCGCGGTCTGGTGCTGGGATATGGCCTGCCCTGCCATCTACTTATGTACCAGCCACGCAGACAGGATACCTTGTTGTGCAAAATATGCAAGCACAAAGAGTGCATTTTTTGACCGACACTTCGCAACATGCCGCGCAGTCCATCCCCACAACAGAGCGTCTGCAAGAAGCCGCTTTCAAACGCTTTCCCTCAGAAAGCCGCCGAGGACGCCAGATCTCGGCATTTCGCGTTTCACCCGGGGCGAGCGGCGCTCGTTTGAACCGTTCCCCCAAATCCTCGCGCCGTTCCTAGCCCCCTTCATGTGTGCACTGGAGCCGTTTATCCTCACCGTAAACCGCCTTGCACGTTGCTCGGCGTAAATGCCTCGTGTCCCAATTGGATGGGTTCATCGACCGCATCATTAGTTATATATCTCTTGGTAGCGAGGGCGCGCCTTGTAATAATCCATAACGTCCTGGCCAAGTGGCTAACCCGGCGGGTTACAGTGCCAAAGCGGCACTCCCACCCCACCAAATCGTCCTGATATTGCGTTCCTCTAGAGAAGTCAACAACTGTCTCATTGTTTTGAAGACGTACAATCAACGTATTCGTGGCATAACATGCTACGGGAATCAACAGTCAAAATGATTGCACCAAGCGCTTTACTAAGTTAGTGTTTTATCTTGACATCCTGTGGGAATAGCGGCAGAATTAACAACATAGGGATATTCATCAAGGAACCGTGGAGGAGGGGATCACAGGACGGAGGTAATAGTCATGGCTTCGTACAAAGTCTTGGTTTGCATGCCATACAAAGAAAAATGGTCGAACCTCGTATGGAATAGTCTTCAGTTAATCGGAAGACTGGACACGAGACATAGACTGCGCATACGCCGCGTGGACCAGGAAGTGCCCGAAGAGGATCATCTTCACGCCGAGATTGAGGCAAGGGTCTCAGAGGCGCACATCGTGATCGCAGATGTAACCAATAACAACCCCAATGTGCATATCGAAATTGGTTACGCCATCGCCCGGAAGATACCAGTGTTCATCATTACCCAAGACCGTGCTTCAGTACCCGCACACCTCAGAAGTCGAATCGTAGGGGCATATAGCCGTACCGACAAACAATCTCGTATCGTTCTTGCCGAATCCCTCTTCCATCGAATTGAAGAGAAAATCAAGGACATTGAAAAAGGACAGGAGCGTGAGAACATAGCCATTGGCGTAAGAAATGAGTATAGCGTGACATGTTATGTCGATCGAACAGCAGTCAAACTTCAAGACTATTTCCGCAAGGCAAATGAGCACATCGATATTCTCACAACCAATCTTGCGTTTCTCTTTGAGAAGCACGATTCAAACCACACTTATTTCGATGAGATTGAAAGTGCTCTTCGGCGCAGTGCCCCAGACTCGAAAAGCGCTCTTAATCGTGGCAGCGCGAAATTGAAAGTCCGGATACTGACGTTGGACCCGGAAAGTGACTTTGCCGCAAAGAGGGGAAAACAGCTAGGTCAGAAGCCTGCTGTCTTTAGGAATGAATTACGAAAAGCACTCAAGAGGACGCTCACCCTTGCCAGGAAATACAGGCCAATGAATGATACCGATGAAGGCGACCGCTTCCAAGTACGAACATACGAAGATTTCCCCAACCAAATCACGTATCGCACTGATAATTGGGTGTTCAACTGCGTCGTGGCTCAGCCGACGCGAAGCCGCGATCACCTCACATTCAAACTGGACACCCGACATGCAGGAGTCAAGGACTCGTTCCTAACCCATTTCGATAGTGTTTGGAGAGACGGACAGAGTATTACCTAAGCCGAATGACGTAAACGGCGAATGCGAACTAGGTAATTCAAAATAAACAAACTGCATATATGCTGAAATCACAGCTTAGGGCGGCTGTGCCACATGCCCAGAGCCATGTGGGAAACCTATCTGGAGTTACCTAGTACCTTCGCCCTCCCATGGGAAAATGATGCTACGTCCCGACGGCTATCACTCAATGATATAAAAGAGAGGGAATCATGGCACGGAGATGAGAGTCATGACGTCATACAAAGTCTTGGTTTGCATGCCATACAAGGAGAAATGGTCGGACCTCGTATGGAATAGTCTTCAGGTAATCGGAAGACTGGACACGCGACATAGACTGCGCATACGCCGCGTGGATCAGGAAGTGCCCGAAGAGGATCATCTTCACGCCGAGATTGAGGCAAGGGTCTCAGAGGCGCACATCGTGATCGCAGATGTAACCAATAACAACCCCAATGTGCATATCGAAATTGGTTACGCCATCGCCCGAAAGATACCCATATTCATCATCACCCAAGACCGCGATTCAGTACCGGCACACCTCAGGAGCCGAATAGTCGGAGCATATGACCGTACCGACAAAGACTCTCGTATGGCTCTCGCTGAGTCCCTCTTCCATCGAATCCAAGAGAAGATCAGGGATATTGAAAAAGAACAAGAGCGCGAAAGCATAGCCACTGCATTAAGCAATGAGTATAGTGTAACATGCTATGCTGATCGAGCAGCAGTCAAACTTCAAGACTATTTCCGCAAGGCAAATGAGCACATCGATATTCTCACAACCAATCTTGCGTTTCTATTCGAGAATCACAGTGGGAACCGTACTTACTTCGATGCGGTGGAAGGCGCTTTAAAGCGATCATCAAAACTGAAAGTCCGCATCCTCACACTAGACCCGGAAAGCGACTATGCCTCTAGGCGAGCTGAACAGTTGGACAAATCGCCTGCTGTCTTTCGGAATGAATTGCGAGAAGCACTGAAGAGGACGCTCGCCCTTGCCCGGAAGTACAGGCCAATGAAAGGTGCCGATGGAGACGTTCGTTTCCAGGTAGGAATATACAAGGATTTCCCTACCCAAATCACGTATCGCGTCGACAACTGGGTATTCCATTCCGTAGTCGCTCGAGGGTTGCAGAGCCGGCGTCACGTTACATTCAAACTAGATGCGCGACGTGCTGGTGTCGCAGAATCTTTCATAAACCATTTTGCGAGCTTATGGAGAGAAACACAGACAACTGTTTGACCGGGATATCCGACCATGTTCGTTAATCGTGTGTACGTCTTCAAAACAATGAGACAGTTTTGACGCTTTTTTTGTAGGCACATTGAAGGTGATTCAGGTCTGCGTTTCTGCCTCTAAATTGCTACTTGCCTCATCGGCTGTCAATGGTGAACAATTTCGTCTCCACATTTTTCCGAAATGTTATGCGCGGGACGGTTTGTAAATCCAGTCGCCTCCCCCACGAGTTTGAACCGTACCCGTCGATGCGCCTTATCATAACCTATTGAGAATCAGAAAGAAAAAGCCGCTCGACTTTTCCGAGAGGCCTTTATTTTTGAAAGTGGATAGTAGAAAGGAGACCACAGGAGAGGACAAGTCATCCCACGGATCCCGTCCTCGCGTCCTTTGCGCCTTGGCGGTTCAAATTTCTAGCAGGAGCGCATGGTAAAACAACGGAAATAAAATTTCGTGATGGCCGGTGATGTTGTATGATTTTTTCGCCGGACGGCCCAGCACATTCACCGACGGACGATAGTGGCGGATCATGTCGAAGTTCGCCGTCGTTATATTTTTCGGCCTGCCGTGGATGTTCCGCGCGATGTTGACGGCCTTCAGGAAAACTTCGGGCAGAAGGACCGACGACCCTATGTTGATGAACACTCCTCCTTCGAGGTCGGCGACGACGCCCGCGAATATCTTGAAATCCAGCAAACTGGCCTCGCCGATTGCCGCGCCGTCCGTGCAGGGGTGCATGTGGACGATGTCCGTGCCGATGGCGACGTGGAGTGTCGCCGGGATGTCTTCCTCGGCGCATGCCGCGAGGATGCTGTACCTGGCGAATTTGTTCTTCTCGCGCAGGATTATTTCGCCCAGCGCTCTGCCGTAACCGGCGCATTGCGCGCCTTCGACCGCCGCGCGGCATAGGGCCTTTCCGGTTTCCTCCGCCATGCCGTAAACGCCTTCGTCAAGCCCCGCGGCCACGTCCTCCGATGTTTCGCCTATGAGCGAAATTTCGTAATCATGTATCGCCCCCGCGCCGTTCATGGCGATGGCCGTGACGACGCCGCGTTTTATCAGGTCGATGACCATGGGCGACAGGCCGCACTTGATGACGTGCGCGCCGAGGCCGAGCACGACGTGGCGGCCTTTTTTGCGCGCCGCCGCGATGTCGCTCACCAGCGCCTTGAGGTCCCTCGCCGCGAGCACGTCCGGCATGGAATCGTAGAATTCCCTGAAAGACTTCGCGGCCTTTGCCGCTTTGGCGAAGTGCTTTATCGACTCGATGTTCTTGCGCTTCGCGAGCGGCGCGGTTTTCGCCTCGCTCAAATCAATCGGTTTGCTTTCCGGTCTGGGCTTCTTCATTTTCTTTCTTTTCCTCCATGGATTTGCGTAATGAGGCGGATTCTTTCAGCCGCCCGTCTTCTGTTGTAAGCCACGACTCCTTCATGCGCCAGCGCCTGTGCGCCCACAGCCACTGTCCCGGATTCTTCCGGACGTAGCCCTCGATAACCGAGAGCATGCGCTGGGTATTTTCGATGAGGTCCGCTTCCTTGCCGCCGGCATTGACCAGTTCTATAGGCTCGTCCGGTTCTATGATGTACCGGAATCCTTTGCCCACGCGGCGGGCGTACGCGGACACCACCGCGCAGTTCATCTTGGCCGCAAGGTACGCGACCGTCGGAAAGGCGGAGACATCGTGCCCGAAAAACTTCACGAGCACGCCCTGCCGCCCGGCATTCTGATCGATAAGGAACCCGATTATACCCTTGTTGCGCAGCGCCGTCACCGTGCGGCGTATTGCTCCCTCCTTGTATATTATCTTCATGCCGCTGGATTCGCGCACTCTCATCATGTAGCGGTCGAGCAGGGGGGTCTCGCGCCCGCGCGCCACGGCGTAAAAGTTGAATCCCATGAGCGCCGCAGTGTAGCCGCACAACTCCCAGTTGCCCACGTGGCCGGTAATGAAGAAAGTCCCGTCCTTTTCGGCGAGGGCCTCTTTAATGCGCTCTTTGTGCAGGATGGTTACGCGCGACCAGAAATCCTTTCTCTTCGACAGCCGCGGCAGGTGCACCAGTTCCACCGCGACGGAGGCGAGATGCTGGAAACTCTCGCGCGCGATTCGCCGCTTTTCCTTTATTGCGAGAGAATCGCCGTATGCCAGGTCCAGGTTCGCGAGCGCCTTCCTGCGGTATCCCGGCAGGATCAGGAAGCCGACGGAGCCGATGAATCGCGCGACCGCCATCGCGCCTTCAACCGTCATTGCCAGCATCACGGCGAAGAACGCGCGCCCGAGCAGGTAAAGCACGGCGTCAACAAAGCGGGCGAAAAACGTGTGCGAGCGCTTCATGGCAATTTATCCAGTAAATCGAGAAAGCGCTCTTCGCCCTTGACGAATTCAAAGGTGATCCTGAGCACGTATAGTTCCAGTCCGGTGTCAGCCAACTTCACCGCGTCTTTTTGCGTCGTAATCAATATTTCCGCTCCGGAATCAGCGGCCCGCCTGCGCAGGTCCGCAATCGATTCCTGATTGTAGTTGCAATGGTCGGGGTAACTTTGAAACTTGACGATTTCGCAGCCAAGCGCGTCCACGCTCCGGCGGAACGATTCCGGACTGCCGATTCCGCAGAAGGCGAAAGCGCGCTTGCCCCGCATGGATGCCGGCGCGGCTTCCCGTTTTTCCGCCTTGCCGCTGAGGACGTAAACGCCGCCGGGCCGGTGCCGCGCCCGGAATATGCGATCCCGCGCGACGTACCCGCCGATTTTCCGCTCTATTGCGTCAAGCGCGTCCTCCGGCGCCTCGTCCACTTTGGAGATGACAACCGCGTCGGCGCGCCTGAGCGATTCCACCGGCTCCCGCAGCAATCCGCGCGGCAGGAGACTGCCGTAACCGAACGGGTTTGCGGCATCCACGACCACTATGTCCAGGTTCCGCTTGAGCCGTTGGTACTGGAAGCCGTCGTCAAGCACAATGCAGTCCGGGTTGAATTCCTTGATTGCGCGCAGGCCCGCGAGCACCCGGTCGCGCGCCTGGAGGTGCGGGACGCCGGGCAGATTCTCGTCGAGGACCGCGGCCTCGTCGTTGCGGCCTTCCGCGCCGTTCCGCTGTCCGCCGTAGCCGCGGCTGAGGATGACGGGCTTCTTGCCGGAGCCGACGAAGTGCCGCGCGATGTATTCCACGAGCGGCGTCTTGCCCGTGCCGCCGACGGTGATGTTTCCGACGCTGATGACCGGCACGGGAAGGCTCACCCGGTTGAGCAGGCCCTTGGAATACGCGAGGTTCCTTCCCTTGACGCCGAGCCGGTAAAGCGCGGCCAGGCCGGAAAGCGCCTTTCGCATCAGGCCCGGCATCACGCCGTGCTCCTGCCCGGCTATCAGGGATTTGTATTTTTCGTCCTTTGCCACGTTCGCTATTATAGGCGGGTTGCGGAGGGGCGGCAAGCGAATTTAGTCTATTAGGCTGTTAGACTATTATTGATAAATGAGTAGATAATGTAAGGCGGTTGACTCCGCCGTTGTCTTGTGGAGCACAGCCGCCCCCGGCTGTGATTCATTTAACTCTGGATTCCCCGCGCCCGAGGGCGGGCGCGCTCCA
>Ga0315288_10000990_pt1 | contig 36107 bp, 25 predicted proteins | sample YL17G11_20_MG_FD_203454 | JGI IMG/M metagenome (GOLD analysis project Ga0315288, IMG submission 203454) | Sediment microbial communities from Yellowstone Lake, YNP, Wyoming, USA - YL17G11_20 | ecosystem: Environmental > Aquatic > Freshwater > Lake > Sediment | place: USA: Wyoming | collected...
CACACCGTCTTTGTTTTTGTCCTTGCCGGCGTTCCCCGCCGCGAACAGGATGGTCACGTCTCTGTGGTCCCACGCAAACCGGTCCACGTTCCAGGAGTCGGTCGTGTAGGCGCCGTTGACGTTGGCGCCCCAGCTATTGGTGTGGATCCGAGCCCCTGCATCATAGGCCGAGCTGAACAACGTGCGAAGGTCAGCCGGTATGCCGCCCAGCCCGTTGTCCGCATCCAGCACCGACTGCATCACCAGGCTGGCCTCGGGAGCGACGCCCGAGTAGGTCGAGGAAGAAGCCGTTCCATCCCCCAAGACGCTGCCCGCCACATGTGTGCCGTGTCCGTCGGGGTCATCCCAGGTTGCGCGCCCCAAGGCCTCTCCCTCAACGATGCGGCCCTGGAAGTCCGGATGCATGCTCGAATCATTGACCCCGAGGTCCAGCCCCGTATCCGCGACCGCAACCGTCTGGCCCGCGCCGGAGAGCCCCGGTGTCACCCAGATGCTGTCCGCGTGCACAATGTCTGTGGCCTGGTCGTTGAACAGTTCGTGGGGCACGTACTCCTCGATCCAGGCCACCCCTGTGACCTGCGCAAGCCGCGGCAGCGCGAGCCCGCGCGCCTTCGCCCTGACGACCCCTCGCCCTCCCGAGCTGACGCTGGTAACAAGTCCACCCTGCGAGTGGAGGGCGTCCTCCACCGCCTCCATCTCCTGTGGCTCGAAGGTGGCAATGCTGATGACCACCTCGCTGTTGGCGCGCAGGCGATCCCACAGACCAGGACTCATCCGGTAGCCAGGCTCGTACCAGCCAACCCACCGTACCTCCGGCAGATGGCGAACATCCGACGCCAGGGACCGGCTCATTCTCACGACATAGGCGTGATCCGCCATATAGCCGTGAAGCTTCGCCCCCAGTAGCTCCAGGTTGTCGCGCCACTCCGGCAGCACGCTTCCCCTGAACTGAACGACGTAGTAGTCCTCCTCCTTGGGGCCGGCCTGGCCGCGAAGCTCAGCCGGGAATGGGGGGGTGTTTTGCGTGGGGTCGAAGCTGCCGGCCTGCAGTCGGAGATGGGCTCCGTGATTGCCTTGAGGGGCTGCCGTCGCCGCTAGCGAAGCCTTGCCGGAGCAGCAAAAAACCAGGACGGCGGCCAAGCCCAACAGCAGCATCCCGCCCAGAACACGCTTGTGGGCAACCTCGTGCAGCAGCCGCCTAGCGGGCGACCATTGCCTGGCGGGCGACCATTGCCTGGCCGAAGCGCCGGAGCTATCCGCCTTCCTCATACTTACCCCCGCCCGCTTCGGGACGACTGCCTACGGCGCCATTACTGCGACCCCTCGCACCTGGGAGGCCACCGTCGCCTCAGGTCGCTTGTGAAGCTCGTGTGATAGCCCGCGCGTAGCGCTGCTTTCTGTACTTACTGTTAGATTCGGCGTCCGTTCGCGGCTTTCCTGCACCTATGGGCCGTTTTTTCGGGTCGTTGGACAGCGCCAAGACGGCCGGCTGGGCATCGCCAGACCCGGCCTGCCCGCCGGCGCGGCGACTGTATCGAAATCCTCACCTGGCAGAGCTTGCAGGTAGCCAAGCCAAAGCTTGTCTTCTGGAGACCCCGCCCCGTTCCCGATCAGATACTCCGCCCCCTCGAGCGACCTGGTGCGGAGGAACATCTCCACCTCACAGTCGCCCGCCAGCGATCGCTCCGGCGCTCTCTCAACCTCTACGCCGACATCTACGTAGACATGGTCTGAAGAGAAGGCGCCTGGATAGACCATCACCTTGTTGCTCGCCAGGCCCAGGCTGGAAGGCACTTCGTGGGTGCCAACGGCCTCTCGCGGGACGCCTGTGAACTCCACCGTCCGCCGAGCGGTCACGGTCTCTCTGCGCGGAGAACCGCCGGCAGGTGCCCCCGCGAGGAATGCCATGATGTGGTTGTCGGAGCAGTCAACTGCGTCAGAGTTGATGTCAGGCCGGACCGTGAAGGCTGTCAGAGTTCCACGCCCAAGTCCGGGCCGGCCGCCTTGACGAGAGAGTGGTTGGCAGTTAGAATCCAACAGCCTTGTGGAAAGAGCTTGGCAAAGACCCTAGGGGAGGCACAGTCACCATGAGAAGCGGAGATTTTATGGCCGGGATGCTCGTTGGCGTTCTGATAGGGGGCGCTTTGGGGCTGCTCTTCGCTCCGGAGGCAGGAGAGGACACGCGCGAGTTCGTCGCGGACAAGGCCAAGAAGCTGAAGGAAGCCGCGGCGGAGAAGGGGCGCGGGCTGCTGCACCGGGGAGAAGAGGAGAAGGAGTAGCCTGGTTCTCCGGGTCAGATGAGATCGCCGGGCGGGTGTGTCGCACCCGCCCGGTCTGTTCTTGTCTTGCGGAACGGCGGCGATCTTCACTCGCGAATGTGCGCGCCGAGGTGACTTCTCAGAGCCGCCCGGATGCGGTCCATTGTCTCGTCCACCTCGGCGTCGGTGAGGGTGCGATCGGCGCGCCGGAAGGCGAGCGAGAAAGCCAGATTGCGCTGGCCCTCGGGCAACGGCCGGCCTTCGAAGGCGTCGAACAGAATCAGCGTCTCGAGGTCATCCCCGGCGCTGTCGCGAGCAACGCGCTCGGCGCGGTCGGCCGGCACCTCCCGCGGCAGCAGGAAGGCGACATCTCTGGTCACGGCCGGGAAGCGGCTCACCGGCCGGAAGACCGGCTCGGCCGCGGCTTGCTGCTGTATGAGAGGCACGTCGAACTCGGCGGCGAACACGGGGTCGGGCAGATCGTAGGCCTCGCGCACTTCCCCTCGGACCTCCCCCATAATCCCGATGACCAGGCCGTTGAGGGCGACGCTTGCCGTTCGCCCGGCGCGAAGAGCTGGGTGCGTCTCGGGGGCGAACTCCCCGCTGGCGCGAGCCACCCCCTCCAGCAGATTCCCGACGACCCCCTTGAGAGCGTAGAAATCCCATTGCTGGAGATCGGGGGGCACGCGCCACCGCCCGCGGTTGATGACACCGCTCACCGCCACCCCAAGGCGCTGCGGCTGCTCGGGCAGCGTATCCCCAGCAAGTGGCAGGTAGACCCGGCCCAGGTCGAAGAAGGCCACGTCGCTCACCCCATGGCGGCGGTTGTGCGCGACCACCTCCAGCAGAGAGGTGAGGAGAGTCGTCCGGAGTTGTGTCCGGTCGGCCGTCTTCCAGTTGCTGATCCGAACCGCCCGGCGGAGAGGATGGTCCTCGGGCAGGCCGAGCCGCTCATGAGCTTCGGGCGATTCGAGGCTCGAGGTCACGGTCTCGCTGAGGCCGAGGCCCCGCATCAGATGGCGGATCTCTCGCTCGAACACCAACTCCGGAGGCAGACTGCCCGCGCCGCGGCTGGCGCGCGGCAGGGTCTCGGGGAGGTTCTCGTAGCCGTGGACGCGGGCCACTTCCTCAACCAGGTCTATCTCCGTGATGAGATCGGGCCGGAAGGTCGGCGCGCGCACGATCATCCGCTCGCCTTCTTCGACCTTCAGCTCAAGGCGGCGCAGATAGGAGGCGATCTGCGAGGGACTGAGCTCGAGGCCCAGCAAACCGTTGACGCGGGAAGGTCGCAGCCGGATCTCTGCTTCCGGGATTGGATTCGGGTAGGCGTCAACCACGCCGCCGGCGATCTCGATAGGTGACCCGGCGAACTCGGCCATTAGCTCACAGACGCGGTCGAGCGCGCGGATCGTTCCCCCTGGATCAACGGTTCGCTCGAAGCGATACGAGGCCTCGGTGCTCATGCCCAGCGCGCGGGCGCCCCGGCGGATGGTAGGCGGATCGAAGTGCGCGGATTCGAGCAGCACCTCGGTCGTGCCATCGTGGATCTCCGTGCTGCCTCCGCCCATGATGCCGGCCAGGGCGATAGGGCCCAGCGCGTCCGTGATCAGCAGTATCTCCGGGGTGAGCTCACGCTCCTCGCCATCTATCGTCGCCAAGCGCTCTCCAGGGCTCGCGGTGCGGACGATGATCTCCGGGAGGTCGGCGTCAGGTGCGCGTCTGAGCAGCTTGTAGTCGAACGCGTGGAGCGGCTGGCCGAGTTCCAGCATCACGAGATTCGTGGCGTCCACGACATTGTTGATAGGCCGGAGGCCGCAGTGCTCCAGCCGCCGCTGCGCCGACTCAGGCGAGGGCGTAATGCGGACGCCGCGGACAACGCGAGCGGAGTATCGCGGGCAAAGACTGGCGTCGTCCAGTGTGACGCGGACGAACGAGGCGGCTGGCGGGCCGGTCTCGGCGATGCGGGGCCGGTGCGCGCGAACCTCCTTACCGAGCCGCATGCCCAGCTCGCGGGCGACGCCGAGCACCGACAGGCAGTCCCCGCGGTTGGGTGTGACCTTGATGTCGAAGACCGCGGCGGCGCCAGCGCCTTCGATGGCCTCGACCTCCAGCCCGAGGTTGGTGAGCACGAAGGCAAGCTCTTTGACTGAAAGCTCATTCGGAACGTATTCGTTGACCCAGTCTATGGGAAGTCTCATCAGCTCCCTCGCTTCTTCGCTATGGGCGTAGCGAGCCAGATCTGCTCGCGTGAAGTCTCTGTCAGCGGCCGGCGGTCGAAGCCGCCATAGGCCTCCACCACCTCCAACCCGCAGCTTTCCAGAAGAGGAGGGACCTCCTCCGGGAAGACGTAGCGCGCAACCAGATCGTGCGCCACCTGCCGGATGGGGCGATCGGCGCCATCCCGCCACTCGTAGGTTATGTGCGAGATGACGCGCTGACGTGCCGGCAGGAACTCGGCCCAATCAGTGGCGATCACCTCGCCGCTGCCGTCAGGTGCAGGGAAACGGGTCATCTTGGCCGCCTCCGTGCGGCCTCTCGCCAGCAGCTCTCTTGGGGGAACGAAGAAGCTCATGGCGAGCAAGCCCCCTGGAGAGAGGTGTCGCCTGACGCAGCGGAGCGCACGTCTCTGGTCCGCCTTCGTGAGAAGATAGAGAAACGTGCGAAAGGCGATGATCGCCAGCGGGAAGCCCGGACTCGCTTCGGCAGTAGAACTACCGAAGCAACGGGGACGCAAGGAGAACCGCCGCATGTCGCCGGCGAGCACATCGACGCGCCCGCGAAGCTCTCCGGCCTGCGCCCGCTTGCGCTCCAGGGCTCGCAGCATCTCAACCGAGCTGTCAATCCCAACCACGTCGAGGCCGACGGCCGCGAGGCAGAAGGCGAGGCGGCCGCTTCCGACGCCGATCTCAAGCACGGGCGATCCGGCGCGCGTGGCCTCCTCCGCGAAGAAGACGATGTCCTCGAGGTAGTTGCCGGGATAGCCGTCGTAGAGCTCGGCGATGGCGTCATATTGGGCCGCGCGCGCGGGCGGGCTAGAACTGTCGCAGGAACCGCATGTCATTTTCGTAAAGGGTGCGGATGTGCGGAATTTCGAAGCGGCGCTGAGCGATGCGCTCCACCCCGAAGCCAAAGGCGAAGCCGCTCACGCGCTCGGGGTCATATCCGCCCGCGATAAGCACGTTGGGATGAACCATGCCGGAGCCGCCGATCTCGACCCAGCCGCTGTCCTTGCAGAACCGGCAGCCATCCCCCTCGCACAGCTCGCAGTTGACAGAGAAGTCAGCGCTTGGCTCCGTGAAGGGGAAGAAGTCCGGCCGGAAGCGGATCCGAGTCCAAGGCCCAAGGTAGGCGCGCAGGAACGCGGCCAGCGTCCCGTTGAGGTCCGCAAACGTGATGCCCTCGTCAACGAGCAGGCCCTCGAGCTGATGGAAGACATCGTTGTGTGTGAGGGTCACGCTCTCGCGGCGATAGGTGCGCCCCGGGACCACGACGCGCGTGGGCGCGGGAGTGCAGCGGCACTGGGCCAGCACTTCCTGGGGCGGATAGCGCGGATCGAGGCCGCGCACCGGGCAGGACTCCTCGTGGCGCGCGCGCATCGCGCGCACTTGCGTGGTCGAGGTCTGCGTGCGAAGCATGATCTGATCGGTGACATAAAAGCTGTCCTGCTCGTCCATGGCCGGGTGGTCGGGCGGGTAGTTGAGCGCGGTCCAGTTGAGGGTGAACCACTCGACCTCAGGCCCCTGCATCACCTCATAGCCGAGCCCGACGAAGATCTCGAGGATGCGTTCGAGGGTCGTCATGAGAGGATGGCGGTGGCCCACCTCAACGCCGACGCCCGGCAAGGTCACGTCGAGCTGATCGGCGGGGCCGGCCGCCTCCTCGGCGGCAAGCTGCCGGCGGCGCTGCTCGATCGCCTCCTCCAGCGCCGCACGCGCCCGGTTGGCCTCCTGTCCGGCCTTTGGTCGCACGTCGGCCGGAAGCTGCCCGATACTGCGCAGGATCGCAGTGAACTTGCCCTCACGGCCGAGGTAGCTCACGCGCGCCTGCTCCAGCTCCGCCCGCGACTTGGCCGCGGCGATGGCGGCCTTCCCCTCGCCCGCAAGCCGAGCGATCTTGTCCAATGACATTTCAGCCATACTTTCCCTCGCTAGCTATTCATCTTGGCCGGCTCTGTAGGGCGGGGTCGCCGGCTTGCCCTGAGCTATCCGAAGGGGACCCCGCCGACGCGCGCACCCCGCGTCTAGAGCAAACAACAAGCCCACGGCGCCCATAAGGGACGAAAGCCGTGAGCTTCCGCGGTACCACCCTAGTAGGCCTGCGCTATCACGCCGGCCCTCTCTCTGTCCCGGTAACGGGGGACGACCGTCGCCGCCTACTGGCCCGGTGGGGAAACGGGCGTTCGGAGCGCGGCTCCGGGGCGAACTTCAGCGGGCTGCTTCCGGGATGCCTTCTCAGCCTTCGAGGCCTCCTCTCTGTCGGCTCGGGGCCCGCTTACTCCTCCCCTTCCTGGCCTTTGCTGTTATCCTGCGGCCAGATGCTACCACATGCAGGAGGGGCAGGCAAGAGGCGTTGACCGGGTTAGCGGCTTGACACCCGCTTCCGCCCGTCTCTATACTTCGCGACAAGCCTCCCAGCCACTATGACCAACTTCGATCTCTGCGTCATCACCAGGGAAGTCGAGGAGCTTCACCGCGGGCACGTCGAGGTGGCGCGGGCAGCCCTGCAAGGGGGCGCCACCATGATCCAGCTTCGGGAGAAGAGCCTCCCGACCAGCGCGCTGCTTGCGCTCGCCCAGGAGATCCGGCGTCTTACCCTGAGGCACCACGCCGCGTTCATAGTCAACGACCGGGGCGACATCGCCCTCGCCTCGGAGGCCGACGGCGTCCACCTCGGCCGGGAGGATCTGCCTATCGAGATCGCACGCCGCCTCCTCGGGCCCGACGCTGTCATCGGCGCCTCTGTTGACCACCCGGAGGCCGCGCGGAAGGCCGAGGCCGCGGGTGCTAGCTATCTCGGGGTCGGCCCGATCTTCGCCACCGGGTCCAAGCCTGACGCCGGCGAAGCCATCGGCGCCGACTGGATGGCGCGCATCAAGCGCGCCGTCTCGATTCCCGTGCTTGCCATCGGCGGCCTCACCTGCGACAATGTCAGAGGCGTCATCGCCGCGGGCGCGGACGGAGCGGCCGTCATCTCGGCCGTGGCTGATGCCCCAGATATGGTGGCGGCCACTGCGGCCTTGCTGAAGTGCATTCGCGAGGCGCGCGGCGCCCGCGAGGCGCGGGGTGGCCGTTGAGGAGCATATGACTCAGCTCGAAATCGCACGAGAAGGAAGTATCTCACCTGAGGTGCGCGCGGTCGCGCAGCTGGAGCGGGTCGAGCCGGAGCTCGTCCGCGAGGGCCTTGCCGCCGGGACCATCGTCCTGCCTGCCAATCGGAACCGGCTCTGCCCCCGCCCCGCGGCAATCGGCCCGGGCCTGCGGATCAAGGTGAACGCAAACGTGGGGGCCTCCTCCGCCGACCCAGGCATGGAAGGTGTCCTGGCGCGAACCCGAGCGGCCCTCGATGCCGGCGCCGATGCCGTGATGGACCTCAGCACGGCCGGGGACCTCGACGCCATCCGTCGGGCCGTTCTGTCCGAGTCGCCGGTTTCGGTCGGCACCGTGCCCATCTACCAGGCGGCGATCGAGGCCGCGACCGCGGGCAGCGGCGTCGCTTCGATGTCGGAGGAGGCGCTCTTCGACGTCATCGCCAGACACGCCGCCGACGGCGTTGACTTCATCACCGTCCACTGCGGGGTCACGCGCGAGACCTCCGCCCTCGCCCTCAACGGAGAGCGCCTGACAGGTGTGGTCAGTCGGGGCGGGGCCTTCACCATCTGCTGGATGCAGGCAAACGAGCGCGAGAATCCGCTCTACGCGCGCTTCGACGACCTGCTCGATATCTGCCGCCAGCACGACGTCACCCTGAGCCTCGGCGATGGGCTCCGGCCCGGCTGTCTCGCCGATGGCTCGGATAGCGCGCAGCTGGCCGAGACCGCAGTCCTCGGCCAGCTCGTGCTGCGCGCCCGCGAAGCGGGAGTGCAGGCGATGGTGGAGGGCCCCGGTCATCTTCCTCTGGACCACGTCGCGCCCAACGTCGTGCTGCAGAAGCGCCTCTGCCACGGCGCGCCCTTCTACGTTCTCGGGCCGCTGGTCACTGATATCGCCCCCGGCTACGACCACATCAGCGGCGCGATCGGCGGCGCGCTCGCCGGTATGGCTGGGGCTGATTTTCTCTGCTACCTTACCCCGGCCGAGCATCTGGGCCTGCCCAGTGTCGAAGACGTGCGCGACGGCGTCATCGCCTCCCGCATTGCCGCCCATGCCGCCGACGTCGTGCGCCTGGGGGTGGGTGCCCGCCAGTGGGACGACGACATGGCGCGCGCCCGCGGGAACCTGGATTGGCCGGAGCAATTTCGGCTCGCCATAGACCCTAAGCGAGCGCGCGCGCGCCACAGGCCGGGTGGCAATCGAGAGACCACTTGCTCCATGTGCGGGCCCTACTGCGTCTTTGCCCTGCTTGGAAAACCGGCGGCCGCCCACAAGTAGCGGCTGCCTCCTATAGCCGAGAACCATCTCAGCTTCGGAGGGGGAGGTAAGATGAAGAGCAGGCCCGTGAGGGAACTGGGAGAGAACCGCGTGGTCTCGCGCTTCCGCGCACTCGCCTCAGCAACTTTCGGCCCCAATGTGGTCGTGGGACCCGGCGACGACGCCGCCGTCCTGCGCGTCAGCGACGAGCGCCTTCTCCTGCTCGCGTGTGACATGATGGTCCAGGAGATCCAGTTCCGGTTGGAGTGGGCCGAGCCCCGCCAGATCGGATGGAAGGCGATGGTCGCGAATCTGAGCGACATCGCCGGCATGGGGGGCGAGCCTGCGGCCGCCGTCGCCTCCCTTGGCGTGCCCGGCGATCTGCCTGAGGAGGTTGCCGCCGGGATCGCCGACGGCCTCGTCACGGCCGCCTCCCGCTACCGCACCTCCTTCGTCGGGGGCGACCTGGTGGGCTCCCCCGGCCCCATAATCGTGGACGTAGCGATTATGGGCTGGGTCGAGCCGGCCAATCTGCTGCGCCGCAGTGGTGCGAAGCCCGGCGACGCCCTGTGCGTGACCGGCCGCCTGGGCGCCTCCGCCGCGGGCCTCGTCGCGCGCCGGCATGGCCTGGAGGAAGCCAACAGCTCCCTCCTCGCGGAGGCCTTGCGCGCACATCACGAGCCGACGCCCCGCCTGCCCGAGGCGCGCGCCATCGCCGGCAGCCACCTCGCCAGCGCTATGATGGACCTAAGCGACGGTCTGGCGGAGGACCTCCCGCGGCTGTGCGGGGAGAGCGGGGTAGGAGCCCGCCTGCGCGCGGAAGCCATTCCCATCCACCGTGCCTGCTCCCGGGTCGCCAACCAGCTCGGCCTCAACGACCTGAACCTGGCCATCACCGGAGGCGAAGACTACGAGCTGCTGTTCACCTGCCCGCCCGAAGTTGTCTCGGAACTGTCGGTTGCGGTCCTGGAAGCGACCGGAACAGCCATCACTGTGATAGGCGAAACGGTGGCCGAGGAAGAAGTTATCCTGCTGGACCTGGATGGAATGGAGCAACCGCTGGGCAGGGGCTTCGACCACTTTGCTGCTCCCTCGTAGCGGCAGGGCGGCTGCTGGCACCTGTGCCTGTCGCTAAAGGAATGGGCTTCGGAGGTGCTGATGGTGAGAACTGACCACCGCTTTCTCTGGTCGCTCCTCGGGCTGGGCGCGCTGCTGGCCCTCCTCTCTTCTCTCCCCACCCAGCGCGCCGCCGCCGAGGAGGCCGAGGCGCAGCTCGTTCCCCACATCGAAGTGAGCGAGACCACCTTCGACTTCGGCTCCATGTATCAGAACGAGGCGGTTTCCCATACCTTCCGCATTCGCAACACGGGAACGGCGACCCTGAAGCTCGAGCAGGTGAAGAGCACCTGCGGCTGCACTGCGGCCCTGCCCGCCCAGCGCGAGATCGCGCCCGGCGGCGAGACCGATCTCAAGGTCACCTTCCAATCGGGCAGCATGAGGGACCGCATAGTCAAGCACGTGCATATAGACTCGAACGATCCCGCCCAACCGCGCGTCACCCTGACGATCACCGGCCAGGTGAAGGTCGAGATCGAGGTGTCGCCCCGCGGTATCTACATCGGCAAGCTCGGAATTGGCGAGGTGGTCGAGCGCACCGTCGAGATCACCCCGGTAGACGTCAAGAGCTTCAGGCTGCTCGGCGCCACCTCTGACCACCCGGCCGTCAAAGTGAGTAAACCTGCACCACTTCCGGACAGGGAGCCCGGTTATCGGCTGACTATCACCTTCGGCCCCCTCAAGGAACCGGGCCGCGTCAATGCCAAGGTAACTGTCCGCACCAACCTGCCTCACACCAAGGAGTTCGAGATCTCTATCTATGGGAGGGTGAGCGGGCCGGCCGATGAAGAGCAACCATTTCAGCCAAAGTGACGCCGCGGCCGAGCTGGCCCGGGTGCTGCTGGGCGCGCTCGCCTTGCTGATTGGCAGCGCGGCCATTGGCATCGCTGTCAACCACTTCTCGCCCCGCGGCATCCCTGTCTTTCCCGTAGGGCAGGAGCTTGCTGCTGTCCAAGCGTCTACAGTGTCCATTCCCCTCCCGCCCGGCCTGAAGCCCGTCGAACTCGCCGATGCGAAGAAGGCGTTCGATGATGCCGCGGCGCTCTTCCTTGATGCCCGCCCGTCCGATGAGTACGCCGAAGCCCACGTCCCCGGAGCGGTGAACCTGCCGCCGTCGCGGTTCGAGGAGCGATTCCCCGACCTGGCCGACCGCGTCGAGAAAGCTCCGGTCATCATCGTCTACTGCAGCGGCGCCGAATGCTCCGACTCCATCGAGGTCGCTGAGCGGCTCGAGGAAACCGGCAACTACACAATCCAGGTGCTCGAAGCAGGCTGGCGCGCCTGGGCTGAGGCCGGTTACCCCACTACCACGGGGGCTGAGCCGTGAGCCGCGTGAGAGCATTCGCGACCCATCCGGGTACCGGCGCCTTCTGCCGTCTCCTCATCGGCGCCATCTTCATCTACACCGCGACCCCGAAGCTCCTGCGCCCGGATGAGTTCGCCCGACTTGTCGCCGGCTATCGCCTCCTCCATCCCGACCTCGTCAACCTCGTTGGAATCACTCTTCCGTGGATTGAGCTGGTAGCAGGCGCTTTCCTGGTGCTGGGTATCCTGCCGCGAAGCAGCGTCCTCGTACTGGCGGGCCTCCTCGCCGTCTTCATCATCGCCGGCTTCTTTGCCCTGGTCCGCGGCTTGGACATAAGCTGCGGCTGCTTCTTCCCTTTTATGGCCGATCACAAGCTCGGCTGGGACCTGCTCGTGCGCGATGCTATCCTGCTCCTGATCTCCCTCCAACCTATTGCCTGGCCCAGCACCTTCCTCCTACGCAAGCGTCTCTAACCTTCGGTCCCGTCCGGGTAGCGCAGGCTTCAGCCTGCCCCGCCATATTCATGCTCTGTGTGTCCCAGAGGGTCATGAATGACGTTGGTGGAATCCCGTTCCCTCCCCGCAAGCAGGAGGCAAACTCCTGCCCTACGAAACTTGCGAACTAGACTCCACCGGGCAAGGAGGTCGCCGTGCCAGACTATTCCATCGGCATTGACGTCGGGACCACTGGAACGAAAGCCGTGCTCATAGACCCAACCGGCCGCGTCATCGCCCGCTCCACCCACGAGTACCCGCTCCATACTCCTCGCCCGGGCTGGGCCGAGCAAGACCCCGCCGACTGGTGGCGCGCCACCGTCGCCGCCATCCGCGATGTCCTTTCATCCTCGGGCGCGCAGCCCGACGAGATCCGCGGCCTCGGGCTGTCCGGCCAGCAGCACGGCTCTGTCTTTCTCGACAAGGAGGGCAGCGTGATCCGCGAGGCGCTGCTGTGGTGCGACCAGAGAACCGCCGCCCAGTGCGCCGGGATTCACGACAGAGTTGGCTTCGATAGGGTGGTCGCCGAAACCCTGAACCCGGTCCTTACCGGCTTTCAGGCCCCCAAGATCGTCTGGCTCCGCGATAATGAGCCGGAGAACTACGCCAGGCTCCGCATGATCCTGCTGCCCAAGGACTATGTCCGCTATCGCCTGACGGGTGAGTTCGCCACCGAGGTGTCGGACGCAGCCGGAACGTCACTCCTCAATGTTGCCAAGCGCGATTGGTCCGATGCCATGCTCGCCGGCCTCGGGCTTACCCGCGAGATGCTCCCGAAGGTGTATGAATCTCCGGTCGCCTCGACGCGCGTCTCCCAGGCCGCGGCTCACGAGACCGGCCTCCCCGCCGGCCTCCCCATCGCGGGCGGCGGCGGAGACAATGCCTGCTCGGCCGTCGGCAATGGCGTTATTGAGGAGGGCATTGTTCAAGTGTCGGTGGGGACCTCCGGCACTGTCTTTTCCCCGATGAACCAGCCGAAGATGGACCCGAAGCTTCGCGTCCATACCTTCTGCCACGCGGTCCCGGGACAGTGGCATGCTATGGGCGTGACGCTCATGGCCGGCGGGTCGCTGCGTTGGTTCCGCGACGAACTGTGCCAGGAGGAGAAGGCCGAAGCCGCCCAGCGCGGCGTTGACCCCTACGAGATCATCACCGGCAAGGCCGCCGCCGCGCCCATCGGTTCCGAAGGCCTGATCTTCCTCCCCTACATGACCGGCGAGCGCACCCCTCACGCCGACCCGAACGCCCGCGGCGTCTTCCTCGGCCTCGGCCTCCGCCACACCAAGGCCCATCTCGCCCGCGCCGTCATGGAGGGAGTTTGCTACGGTCTGCGCGACTCATTTGCGATACTGCGCGAGATGAAACTCCCCCTCAAGGAGATCCGCAACACCGGCGGCGGGTCGCGCAGCCCCTTCTGGCGGCAGATGCAGAGCGATGTTTTCCGGGCGCCACTGGTCGCGATGGCGATAGACGAAGGCGCGGCCTTCGGCGCAGCCCTGCTGGGCGGCGTCGCCGGCCAGCTCTGGCCCGACGTCCCCTCCGCCTGTGCCGCCGCCGTTCGGACCAAGGAACCCACTCATCCCGACCGCAAGTCTTCGGCGGTCTACAACAAGTACTATCCGATCTACCGCGGCCTCTACCGACCGCTCAAGCGCCCGTTTGCCCGGATCGCCAGGGTGGTCGAGCAGACCCATGCCTGATGGTTGTGGCGCGCTGGGCGCGCTGGCTGTTGACGCCGACTGCCAATTCCGATATTCTCTCGATCACAGGCAAGTCGATCATGAACGCCGAGCCCATGTACAACATGACTATGACCACCAAGGCCAAGCGCCACGCTGGCGTTCGTGCGTTCACGACCGGCTAACCAGCCAGACACCGAGAGAACCGGAACCACGACGCCAGACCCGCAAAGCGAGTCTGGCGTTCGCCGTTCTGTAGGGCGGGCATACCTATGCCCGCCAATCCCTTGGAGAGATTGACAATGCTTCTGGGCACACAGCGGATCAACGACGACGGCGTTCTGGAGATCGGCGGATGCAACGCCACGAGCCTCGCGCGCGAGTTCGGCACACCCCTCTACGTCCTCGACGAGGACTTCCTCCGAGAGACCTGCCGCAGCTATCGCGAGGCCTTCAAGCGCCGCTACCCCGACTCGCACATCTCGTTCTCGAGCAAGGTCTTCACGACGATGGCCGTCTGCCGGATCGTCACGCAGGAGGGGCTCGGCGTTGACGTTTCCTCCGGCGGCGAGCTGTATACCGCGCTCGAGGCCGGCGTCTCCCCCGACCAGATCGTCATGCATGGCAACAACAAGTCTCCCCAGGAGCTGGACATGGCCGTGCAACACCGGGTCGGCCGCGTGGGGATAGACCATCTCGGCGAGATAGACGCGCTTCAGCGGGCCGCCGCCTCTCAGGACCTCACGGTGGACATCTTCGTCCGCGTCGCTCCCGGAGTGGATGCGAACACCCACACGCACATCCAGACGGGCAAGGTGGACACTAAGTTCGGGCTCTCCATTGCCGGCGGGGCCGCGAAGGAGGCGGTCGCGAAGGCACTCCAAGCTCCCAACCTCCGGGTGCGCGGGATCAACTGCCACATCGGCTCCCAGATTCTGGAGGTCGAGCCGTTTGTCCAGGCCGCACAGATGATGCTCGATTTCGCCGCTGAGCTTCGCTCCGACCTGGGGTATACTACCGAGGAGCTTGACCTAGGGGGTGGACTCGGGGTGCGTTACCTTCCCAGCCGTCGGCCGCCATCTTTCGAGGAGTTCGCCGAAGCCGTCACCTCAGCGGTGAAGGGCGCGTGCCAGAGACACGGCCTGCAACTGCCCCGGTTGATCCAAGAGCCGGGCCGCAGCCTGATAGGCGAGGCGGGAACGACGCTCTACACCATCGGCGTCGTGAAGGAGATACCGGAGGTGCGCACCTATGTCTCGGTGGACGGTGGCCTGTCGGACAACCCGCGCCCAGCTCTGTACGGCGCGAGGTACTCTGCCATCGTCGCAAACAGGGCCGATCAGCGTCTAATACGAAGAGTGACCGTGTCTGGAAAGCACTGCGAAACCGACACCTTGATCGCCGACCTCGAAGTGCCCGAGCTCGAGCCTGGAGACATCCTGGCGGTGCAGACGACGGGCGCGTACAACTACTCTATGGCGAGCAACTACAACCGCTTCCCGCGGCCGGCCGCGGTGCTTGTCTCCGAGGGCCGTGCCGACATCATCGTCGCGCGGGAAACCCTCGACGACCTGATCGGGCAAGACCGAATCCCGGAGCGCCTACTCGCATGAGCCTGCAGCTCCTGGCGATTGTCACTGCCACCGGCGGGATGGCCCTGCTGGCCCTCACGCACAACGCCTCGGCCGAGTACTTCATGTTCTCGGTCCTATCGGCACTGCTGCTTGTGAGCTGGGCGGTCTCGCGCCTCTCGACCCGCGCCCTCACGATCCGCCGCCGGACGTCCGATCGCGTGTTCGAGAACGAGCCCATGACCGTCAGGCTGGAGGTTGCCAACCAAGGCCTCTTCCCTCGGTTTCTGCTCGATCTCAAGGACACAGTCCCGCCATTTGTTGAGACCGATTCGGACTGCGATTTCGTGGTTCCCGCGCTCTGGCCGGGCGAGCGCATGGAGGTGATCTACACGGCGCGCGCCCTCAAGCGCGGCGTCTACATCTGGCCGGCGCTTCGCATTTCCGCCTCCGACCCCTTCGGCATCTTTCAGCGTTACGTCCCCGTGGAAGCGCCGAGCGAGGCCACCGTTTACCCCAAGCCCCTGCCGTTCAGTGGGCGGCACGCCAGGGCGGGCATCGAAGCGAGTGGCATGGCGACGGGCGAGCGCGCCCGCGGCTCCGAGTCCGGCCTCGACTTCTACGGGATCCGCGACTACCAGCCCGGGGACGAGCTGCGTCGCATCCATTGGCCGGCGACCGCCCACCATAACCGGCTTACCGTAATCGAGTTCGATCGGGGCGCCTCCGAGAACGTTGTCGTCGTCCTCGATACGAAACGAGGAACCGAGTTCGGCAGCGGGCTCGACACCAGCCTCGAGGTCGCCGTCCACGCCGCTGCTTCGCTCTTGCACTGGGCGCTGACGGGCGAAGGGCTCGCCTTCCTCGCCTGTGGTTCCGCCAAAGGCCCGGTGTGGGCCGCGGCTGACCGGCTCGACGGCGAGTACGAACTGCTCGAGGTGCTGGCACGCGTGCAGGCCGACAGCGCAATGCCGGCCTCGGCCCTGCTCCAGTGGGCTGGCGACCGCCTGAACCCAGACTCAAACGTGGTGCTGCTGACCGCGGCCCCCGACGACCAGCTTCCTGCTGTCATCACCGCGCTTCGCTGGCGCAGCCTCGCCGTTGCCGTGGTTGTGCTCGACGCCCACAGCTTCGATCCGAATGCCTACCCGCCTGCGATGACCGATCTGCTCGAAGCAGCCGGTGCCCGAGTTGTTCCACTGCATCGCAAAGCGGATCTCAGAGAGGCCCTATCCGATGTTTTCGCCGCGCACGACTAGGGAGGCCGGCGATTTCGACGAGGCACTGCTCTACTCGGCGACCGGGGTCGCCCTCGCGGCGGCACTCCTGGCCTCCGGCTGGGCGAGCGGCAGCGCTCGCGTCGGGCTTATGGGCGCCGCCCTCGCCGCCAGCGGCGTCTGGACGAGCTGGCATACGCGCCACTGGGCGCAGAACCGGCGGTGGGCGCTCGGGATCACCATGGCGGGGCTGGCCGCGGGATCTCTCCACGCTCTCATCAGCTGGGAGATTGCCACCGGAGTCTCCATGCTCTACGTCGCCGTCGGCGACGTCGGCCTGGGTCTTGCGCTCCGCATGGCCGTGCCGCTTGTAGGGTTCAGCTTCCTCCTGGTCCAGCGCGATGCCCTCCCGTTCTCCCTGGTTCCGGCGCTAACGCTTTTCGGCCTGACCGGCGGCCGGGGGACCACCGCGATAGCCTTCGGCTGCTTCCTGCTTTTCCTGCCCGCCGCGCTGTTTGCGCTCGCCCAGGCCATGCTGCTGTCGGGGCTCCCACCCAACTGGGGCGCCGGCCGCGACCTGGGGCGCTGGCGCTCCCGCCACTGGCTTACGCTCGGGCTTGTCATCGCCGCCATACTTGGCATCGGAACGCTGATCTACATCCCGGCCTTCTCCTACGGAACCCAGTACTACTGGCAGTTCGCCATGATGAACTTCGGCGGGGGGGGATTCGGCCGGATGTCTGCCGGGCCTCGCCGCGCCGATATCTCCCGCAGCTACTCGGTGGGCAACGGCCCCATCGTTCCTACCGAAAATCCCGTGCTCAGCTACGAGGGTGAACCAGCGCAGTTCTGGCGGGGCGAGGTCTTCGACATCTACAACGGCAGATCGTGGCGCTCTTCTGACGATTCCCCCCAGCCCCTCCGGGCGCCCCACCTTGACCTGGTGCGTTCTGTCCCGACCTCCGCCGAGAGCCAGCCCCTCGTGCATACTGTGCGCACCGAGGCTGAGATCCCGCTCATCATCTATGCGCCCGGGCGGATCGAGATCGCAGACCTGTCCCCAGAGGCTGCCATCCGGGTGTCCGAGGGGATCCACGTTGACAAGTTCGGGTGCATCGTTGCTCCGGGCGCCACCTTCCCCAGGGGCGCCGAGTATACGATCGCCTCCGATCCCCGGTCATTCACTGCCGCTGCCGGGGGCATCTCCGTCTCTGGCTCCTCCCCGCAGGACCTGGAGACCAACTACCTCAGAATCCCACTGGGCTCGCGCCGCGTCGCCGACCTCGCCCGCCGCCTGACAGCCGAAGCCGCCGGCCCGAGCGACAAACTGGCGGCTCTCACGGGCTACCTCCAGCAGAACTGCGCCTACACTCTCGATGCTCCCGCCGTTCCCGCGGGGGAAGATGCCGCCGACTTCTTCCTCTTCCACTCGAAGCGCGGCTACTGCGATCTGTTTGCCACCGGGCTGGCCGTGATGGCCCGTGCCGCAGGCGTTCCCACCCGCTTCGTCGTCGGGTATGCCGGTGGCCAATACGACCCCGAGAGCGGCCGCTACCTCCTTCGCGAGTCAGACGCCCACGCCTGGGTCGAGGCCTACGTCCCGCCTCATGGCTGGATGAGTGTTGATTCCGCGCCCGCGGGCGGCGCCACACGCATGCCGCCCTTGCCGCGCCTTTACCTGGCCACCCAGTTCTTCATCTTCGACCACCGCGCCCTCGTGATTGTTCTGCTGGTGACCGCCGTCCTGCTCGTGACTGGGCTTGTCCTATGGCGCCGCTATCAGCGCGAGAGCCTGCGGCTCGGCCTGGACAAGCAGGAGCCCCGCACTATCGTCATCCGCGCCTATGCCAGGCTCAACCGCCTCCTCGCCAAGGGGGGTAGGCCCCGCCGTGCCGCCCAGACGCCGCTGGAGTACCTGGCCGCGCTCGAAGCCGGCGCGGCCCGCCTGGGGCGGGCGAAGCGGGCTGGGCCTCTGCCAGCGGGGGCGCTCGCGCCCATCCGCGCGCTCACCGCCATCTTCCTGCGGGCCCGCTACGGGCCGGGGCCGGTGGCGGTGCAGGCCGCGGGCGCGGCGCTGCAGCATCTTGGCGAGGTGCGCCAGGCGCTGCGCCGGCCCGGCTCGCGTTCCGGCGCAGGCTGACAACATCCACGCGCCGCCCGAAAGCAAAAGGCCCCTGTCCGCCTTGGGGGGACAGGGGCCTCTGTGGTCGCACGGGGTTGGCGCTAGATAGCGGCCTCGTCTTCCTTCTCGGACACTCGGTCCGCCTCATCTTGGTCGGGCTCGGGCAGCCTGATATCTGCCAGGTCCCGTATCAGCTCCTCCTCGGGCGCGGCCATGTCGGCATCGCCGAAGGCCGACCTGAGGAGTTCCGCCTCCCGGCCTGGGGCGGCGTAGAGAGCGGCCTCTCCCGGAGGCCCTTGCACCCGGAGGTTCCGGTAGGTGCCCATGCCGGTGCCCGCCGGGATCAACCGCCCGATGATGACGTTCTCCTTGAGCCCGACCAGGTTGTCCACCTTGCCCTGGATGGCCGCCTCTGTGAGCACCCGCGTCGTCTTCTGGAAGGAAGCCGCCGAGAGCCAGCTATCGGTCGCCAGCGAGGCCTCCGTGATGCCGAGCAGGACCCATTCTCCGGTGACTTCCTGGCCGCCGCGCTCGCGGATTTCGTGGTTCACCTGGTCGAAGAAGAAGCGATCGTAGATCTTGCCCGGCAGCAGCTCCGTGTCGCCGGGATCGAGCACCCGGCGCTTGCGCAGCATCTGCCGAACGATGGTCTCGATATGCTTGTCGTTGATGTCCACGCCGTGGGACCGGTATACCGCCTGGATCTCCCGCACCAGGTAGTCCTGCACCGCGCGCACTCCTTGCATCTGCAGAACCTTCTGGGGGTCGAGCGGCCCTTCCGTCAGTGCGTCTCCGGCCCTGACCTGGTCGCCCTCTTTGACCGGCAGCAGACCGCGGTAAGGCACCAGGTGACGGCGCTCGACGTTGACTGTCTTGATCTTCGCCTGAATGAGCGTGGCGAGCAGAGCGGGAGTCAGCTCCTGCCCGGCCTTCACCAGCACCTCGCCGTCCCGCTTGACGACAGGCTCAGCGACCAGCTCTCCATAGAGGCGCTCCGGGTGGTCCGCCTCCACCGGTTGCTCCGAGTGGATGATGACCCACTTCACGCCCGGGGTCTCGATCCGGGCCACCACTCCGTCCGCTTCCGAGACGATCGCCTGGCCCTTGGGCCGCCGGGCCTCAAACAGCTCGACCACCCGCAGCAGGCCCTTCACCTGCTCCTCCATCACGCGCACCAGTTGCTGGATGACGCGCTTCTGGTCCGCGTCAAGGCTGCGGCCCGCGCGCACCGAGGTGGGCTCGGTCTTTCTCTTGCGGGTCGTGCGCCGCTTGCTGGGCGCGGGCGCGGCCTCGTCTTTGGGGTTGAGCCGGACGATGCCGGCCCGGACATCTCCCCAGAGCTGCTTCAGGGTGTCCTTCTTCTTCTCCTTAACCTGCGCCACACCGGTGAGGTACTGCCCGGCGACGCCGCCGGTGTGGAAGGTCCGCATCGTCAACTGCGTGCCGGGTTCGCCAATGGACTGCGCCGCGATGATCCCGACCGCCTCGCCGACTTGGACCAGGCTGTTGCTTGCGAAGTCACGGCCGTAGCAGGCCGCACAGATTCCCTGCGACATCTCGCATGTCAGGACAGACCTGACCAGCACCTGCCCGATACCCAGTCCGCCCTTATCCCGCAGTTCGGCCGAAAGCTTCCTCAGCTTCGCGATGGCAGAGCCCTTCACAGTCTTGCCCTGCTCGACGATAACCTCGCCGGTGAATGGATCGGCCAGGTCGGCCGGCGCCGGCTCGCCTTCAACGAGCTTGGCCAACTGACGATGGAAAGTGTCGCACTCCTCGGCTGCGCGCCGGATCGCGGTCAGCGCCGGGACGACCTGGTGCGCGGCCTTCTGGTCGCCACAGTCGGCGCAGATCTTTACCAGGCTAAGCCCGCCGCCGCAGTGCGGGCAGGAGCTCTCTTCCAGCAGGAGTGTCGCCGGCACCTGGCCCACGGCCGTGGCGCCGAGCTCCACGCCGGCTTCCTCCTCTTCCTCTTCCGCCTCGGCCTCCGCGCTTTCCGGGTCCTCACCGGAGGGCTCCTCTGCCTCAGGTGACACGGCTGCCTGCATTTCCTTTGCCGGCTCTTCTTCCTCTTCCGCCAACTCGAGCAGGTAGCTATCGGTGATCTCGGCCTCGCTCATCGTCTCGCTGCAGGCCTGACACTCGTAGAAGTTCTGCAGGTCCCCGCCGCACTTGCCGCACGGCTGGTCCGTATTGTCGCTGATCTCCTGGCCCGCCTTAAGGATGATCCTGTCGGTGCGCGGGTCAACCACGTCCTGGGGCACGATCCGCCCGTCTAGGCGCCGCTCCAGCGGCTCGATCTCCTCCGACCCATCGCGGATGGCGGCGACCCAGATGCCGTTGGCCGTCCCGCAGTCGGGCTCGCGCACGATGACGTCCTGCGCGACATCCACCAATCGCCGGGTCAGGTATCCGGCATCGGCCGTGCGCAAGGCCGTGTCCGCCAGGCCCTTGCGCGCGCCGTGGGTGGAGACGAAGTACTCCAACACGCTCAGGCCCTCGTGAAAGTTCGATTTGATCGGCAGGTCCTCGATGAACCGCCCGAAGGGGTCGGACATCAGGCCGCGCATGCCCGCGATCTGCGTGATCTGGCGGGGCGTGCCTCGCGCACCGGAGTTCGCCATCATGTAGATCGGGTTGAACGGGTCAATGTTGCGCAGAATGGCATGAGAGACCTCATCGGACGCTTGGTTCCACAGCCGGCAAACGCTGTCCGATCGCTCGCCCGCGCTGATTAGCCCCCGCGCGTAGTTCTCGTTCACCCGGTGCACGGCCGCCTCGGTGCGCGCCAGAATATCCTCGCGGCGCGCCCTGGGGATGTCCATGTCCGTCATCGAGATGGTGATGCCGGCGATGGTCGCGTAGCGGAACCCGAGCTCCTTCAGATCGTCCACCAACTGGACCGTGCGCGCGGTGCCGTAATGCCGGTAGCACTGCCGCACCAGCCGGCCCATCTCTTTCTCATCCACCACGCGGTCCACATAACGAAGCTTCGGCGGCAGCGCCTCGTTGAAAATGAGCCGCCCCACCGTCGTATCTATCAGCGCGCCGTCCACCCGCACCCGGATGTCCGCGTGCAGGTCCAGCTTGCGCATGTCATAGGCCAGCTGGGCGTCCGCCGGGTTGGGGAAGTGCTTCGTGGCTCCGGAGGCGCTCTCCCGCTTCTGCGTCAGGTAGTAGCAGCCCAGGATGATGTCGCGGGTCGGCGTCACCATCGGGCGCCCATCCGCCGGAGAGAACAGGTTCTCCGTTGACATCAGGAGGATGCGCGCTTCGGCCTGCGCGGCCGTGGAAAGCGGCACGTGCGCCGCCATCTGGTCGCCATCGAAGTCCGCGTTGAACGGCAAGCACACGAGCGGATGAATCTGGATTGCCTTCCCGTCCACGAGTACCGGCTCGAACGCCTGTATCCCCAGCCGGTGCAGCGTGGGCGCGCGGTTGAGCATGATCGGGTGATCCCGGACGACCTCTTCCAGGGCATCCCACACCTCCGTCCGCATCCGGTCCACCATCTTCTTCGCCGTCTTCACGTTGGTGGTGAAACCCCGCTCCACCAGCCGCTTCATGACGAAAGGCTTGAAGAGCTCCAGCGCCATCTCCTTGGGGAGTCCGCACTGGTGCAGCTTCAGGTACGGGTTGACGACGATCACAGATCGGCCGGAGTAATCCACCCGCTTTCCGAGCAGGTTCTTTCGGAAGCGGCCTTCCTTGCCCTTGAGCATGTCGGACAGGGACTTCAGGGGCCGGTTGTTCGACCCCGTCACCGGTCGGCTGCGGCGGCCGTTGTCTATCAGCGCGTCCACCGCCTCTTGCAGCAGGCGCTTCTCGTGGTTGATGATGGATTCCGGCGCATGCAGCATCTTGATCTTCTTCAACCGGTTGTTGCGGTTGATGATCCGGCGGTAGAGGTCGTTGAGATCGCTCGTCGCGAACCGGCCGCCGTCCAACTGCACCATCGGGCGCAGTTCCGGCGGGATGACCGGGATCACGTCCATCACCATCCACTCCGGCCGGTTCCTCGACTTCCGGAAGGACTCGGACACCTCCAGGCGCTTGATCGCCCGCGCCCGCTTGGGCCCGGCCGTCTCCTTGATCTCCTGCCGCAGCTCCCGGCAGAGCTCCTCGAGGTCAATCTCCTTCAGCAAGTCCCGCACTGCGGTCGCGCCCAGGTCGGCGGTGAAGAGCTGCTCGTACTCGCGGCCGTGCGCCGCGGCCAGCACCTCTGCGACGCGGCTCATCGCCCGGTAGTCAGACTCTGTGATCAACTGCTTCTTGGTCAACCCCGGGTCCGCGTCAAGCTTGGCCCCCAGCAGCAACCGCATTCCCAGGTCGAGCTCGGCCTGCCGCTCCTGCGCCAGCCGGTCCTCTTCCTTCACCCGCGTATCGGCCGCCTCCGCGATGTCGCTCGCCTCCACCTCCTCTTCGAGTTTGCCGGCCTCCAGCTTCGCCAACCTCTCGTCGCGATCGGCCTTGATCTGCTCGATCCGCTCCTTGGCCTGCTCCGCGATCGCCAGTCGTCGCTTCTCGACGGCGTCCTGCATCTTCTCCACGCTCTTGGCGAGGAGGTCATAGTCCACTTTGGTCACGATGTAGGAGGCGAAGTAGACCACCTTCTCCAGGGGCCGCGGCGAGAGGTTGAGCAGCAGGCTCATGGGGCTGGGCACGCCCTTCAGGTACCAGATGTGACTCACCGGCGCCGCCAACTCGATGTGCCCCATGCGCTCCCGGCGCACCTTCGCCCGCGTCACTTCCACGCCGCACCGGTCACATGTGATACCGCGGAACTTGATCTTCCGGTACTTGCCGCAGTGGCACTCCCAGTCACGCGTTGGGCCGAAGATGCGCTCGCAGAAGAGCCCATCCGGCTCCGGCTTGAAGGTGCGGTAGTTGATGGTCTCGGGCTTCTTCACTTCGCCCTTGGACCAACGCCGGATCACCTCCGACGAAGCCAGCCCGAGCCTCAGTTGCTTGAATCTGGTTGTGTCTACCATGTGCCTCTCCCGTCCTGTAGGGCGGGCGTTCCCACGCCCGCCGTCATCCTCCCGGCCGTACAAGTCCGTGACTCGCCCCTCACCAGAAGCTTAGGCGAGCACCTCCTCGCCTTCCTGCCCGTCGAGGCTCACCGGCTCGGCCTCTTCCGACTCCACCGTGAGCTGGAGACCGAGGCTCTGCAGTTCCTTGATCAGTATCTTGAACGACTCCGGAACCCCGGGTTCGGTGATCGGCTCACCCTTGACGATGGACTCGTAGGTCTTGACCCGGCCCAGCACGTCATCCGACTTGATCGTAAGGATCTCCTGGAGCGTGTGGGCGGCGCCGTACGCCTCCAGGGCCCACACCTCCATCTCGCCGAACCTCTGCCCGCCGAACTGCGCCTTGCCACCCAATGGCTGCTGCGTCACGAGCGAATAGGGCCCGGTGGAGCGCGCGTGGATCTTGTCCTCAACCAAGTGGATCAGCTTCATCGTATAGATGTTGCCGACGGTGATCGGCTGGTTGAACGGCTCCCCGCTGCGGCCGTCGTAGAGCCAGTACTTGCCGGTCTTGGGATCAAAGCCGACCATGTCGCTCACGCGCTGATCCAGCTGCTCGACCACGCGGTTAGCCCTGGCCTCGGCCCCCCGGGTCTCCGACCACTCCTCGGGGCTGATCGCCACCCACTCGGCCGCCCGCTCCATCTCGGCCGGGTCGCCCTTGGCCAGCCATCGCGTCAGGTTGCCGAGCAGCGCTTGAAACTCGATCTCCTCATCATACCAGCCGTCGGACAGGCGCATCTGCTCGACCACGTACTTGCGCAGCGCCCGCTTGCGGAACCGGTCGGAGGCGATCTGGAAGTAGTCCAGGATCTCGGTGTCGGTCGCGCCCTCGAAGATCGGGTTCTCGAAGGCCACGCCCAGCTCTTCCGCCGCCAGCCCGAGGTGGGATTCCAGGATCTGGCCGATGTTCATGCGCGACGGAACTCCAAGGGGGTTCAGGATGATGTCCACCGGGGTGCCATTCGGGAGGAATGGCATGTCCTCGGAAGGCAGGATTTTCGCCACGACACCCTTGTTGCCGTGCCGTCCCGCGAGCTTGTCGCCCTCCATGATCTTGCGCCGCTGGGCGATGTAGCATCGCACGAGCTGGTTCACACCCGGAAGCAGTTCATCGCCCGGCTCGCGCTTCAGCTCTCCTCCACACCTGTCGCAGTAATGCCGGTGCTGATTCTTGCCGACTTGGTACTCCGTGTCGCACTTCTGGCACTTGTACTTCACGCGGGAGAAGCGCTTGATGTCCACTACCTTGCCCTTCTCGCCGTGGGGGACGCGCAGCGAGGTGTCCCTCATCTCGGCCGCCTTCTCCCCGAAGATGGCCCGCACCAGCTTCTCTTCCGAGGTGAGCTCCTCTTGGCCCTTTGGCGCCACCTTTCCGACCAGGATGTCCTCGGCCCGGACCTGCGCGCCGGTCCGCACTATGCCGTCCTCGTCGAGGTCCTTCAGCGCCTCGTCGCCGACATTCGGGATGTCCCGCGTTATCTCCTCAGGGCCGACCTTGGTCTCTCGCGCCTCGATCTCGTACTTCTCCACGTGCACCGAGGTGAAGACATCATCCCTGACCAGCCGCTCGCTGAGGACAATCGCGTCTTCGTAGTTGAACCCCTCCCACGGCATGAAGGCGACGACCGCGTTCCGGCCGAGCGCCAGCTCTCCTTGATCCGTGCAGGGACCGTCTGCCAGGATCTGCCGCCTGCTGACGAAATCGCCGCGATGGACGACCGGCCGTTGGTTGATGCACGTTGCCTGGTTGGAGCGCACGAACTTCTGCAGCCGGTAGGCATCAACCGTCCCATCCGCTCGCGTTACCTCGATGCTATCGGCGGTGACCTTGGTCACCATCCCGTCGGCGCGCGCCAGCACCACCGCGCCGGAGTCCTGGGCGGCCCGGCCCTCAACCCCGGTCCGCACGAACGGCGCTTCCGCCTTCAGGAGCGGGACGGCCTGGCGCTGCATATTCGATCCCATCAGCGCGCGGTTCGCGTCGTCGTTCTCCAGGAACGGGATCAGCGCCGTGGCGACCGAGACGATCTGCATGGGGGAGAGGTCAACGAAATCTATCTCCTGGGGCGCAACCGCCGGATACGACTCCCGATAGCGGACGTTCACGGCCTCGGCCGTAATCCGCCCCTTCTCATCCACCGGCACCGAGGCCGGCGCGATGTGGTAGTTGTCCTCCTCATCCGCCGTGAGGTAGACGATGTCGTCGGTCACCACGCCATGCTTCACCCGGCGATAGGGGGTCTCGATGAACCCGTACTCGTCCAACCGCGCGTAGATGGCGAGCGATCCGATCAGGCCGATGTTCGGCCCTTCGGGGGTCTCGATCGGGCAGATGCGGCCGTAGTGCGAGTGGTGCACATCCCGCACCTCGAGCTTGGCGCTCTGCCGGCTCAGTCCACCGGGACCCAGCGCGCTCAGCCGCCGCTTGTGCGTCAGCTCGGCGAGCGGGTTGGTCTCGTCCATGAACTGGCTCAACTGGCTCGACCCGAAGAAGCTCTTGATGGCGGCCGAGATGGGTTTCGTGCTGACGATAGCCTGCGGGGTCACCTGCTCCGGATCGAGGCTCGTCATGCGCTCCCGCGAGATGCGCTCCATCCGGAGAAAGCCGATGCGGAACTGGTTCTGCAGCAGCTCGCCCACACACCGCACCCGTTTGTTCATCAGGTGGTCTATCTCGTCCACCGTCACATCGGCATCGCCGTCGCTGAGGCGGATGAGATAGCGCAGGATCGCAATCAGATCCTCCTTGGTGAGCGTTCGCACGTTCTCCGGCAGGCTCAACCCCAGCTTCTTGTTAAGCTTGTAGCGTCCCACCCGCGCCAGGTCGTACCGCCGGTTGTCCGCAAACAACCCCGCCAATCGGTTCCGAGCGATCTCCGGCGTGACGGGGTCGCCCGGGCGCTCTCTCCGGTAGATGTCAATCAGGGCTTCGTCTTCGATGTGCGTGGGGTCCTTCTCCATCGTCTCGTCAACCAGCGGGTGCAGCACCGCCAGCTTCAGCTCCTCCGGCTTCAGCTCGGCCAGCCGCGTTGCCGCTTCCTGGCTCAGCCGCTGCCCCGGAAGAGCCAGCACCTCGCCCGTCTCCGAGTCTACGATGCGGTTCCACGCCCGCCGGCCCAGCAGCGCTTCGGCGGTGATCTTCTTGGGTTCCTCCGGCGCACCGAACAGCCGCACGAGGTCGCCGTCGCTGGAGCACTTTACCTTATCGCTGCCGGGGGCGAGGTTGAGGGAGTTCAGCGCCCGCAGCAGTGTCGTCGCCGGGAACTTGTGCGCCTGCCCGATTTTCACCGAGACAAGGTCGTTGGCGTCCGAGTCAATGTCCAGCCACGCTCCCTCGCTCGGTATGACCTGCGCGCTGTAAAGGATGCGGCCGCTGATGTCAATGGTGTCCCTGAAATAAACCCCTGGGGAGCGCGCCAGCTGGCTCACGACACAGCGCTCCGCGCCGTTTATCACGAAGGTGCCGTTCTCCGTCATGATCGGAAGCTCGCCGAGGTAAACTTCCGATTCCTTGATCTCGCCCGTCCTCCGGTGATGCAGCCAGACGCGCGCCTTGAGCGGCGCCTCGTAAGTCGCGTCGCGGTCCCGGCACTCGTAGATGTCGTACTTGGGTTCCCCCAGATAGTACTTGGGCTCTTCATCCTGCGGGTCGCAGAACGAGAGCGCCAAGTTCCCGGTGAAGTCCTCGATGGGCGAGAAATTGACGAACAGTTCCCGCAGGCCCTCTTCCCGGAACCAGGCGTACGAGTTGAGTTGGATCTCGATGAGATCCGGGATGTCAGATGTCACTCTCATCTGACGCGGGAGTCGGCCCCTGACCTTGATGACTTCCATCGCTTCTCCTTCCGGCGGGATGCTTGCCCCGGGCCCCAAACACGCGCTCTTAGCCGGCCTCAGACCGCCATTGCTTCGGCGCTTCTCTGGACCGGCTTTCTTGGTCAGTCAACGAGAGAACTACGTGGACGACGAGAAGGTCTCTTCACCTGTCCCCGCAGGCTATCGGCATTCCCCGAGACGTGCCGGCACGAAAATTTAGTATACTGCCCCAGGCCCGGGATGTCAAGACCGCAATCCAGGTTTTTTCACGCCTCCCGCAGGAACTCGCCACCGCCCGGACCGGCGGACGCGGCGCCGAGGCACGCCCCCGCCGACCCCCCGGCCGCCGCCGTCGTACGGGCCCCCGGAGCAGCCCCAGGCCGGCTAGAGGGGCTTAACTGCCGCACGAACGCGCTGCGATAGCCTTGTAGTATTCCCGTCCGCGTGCTATACTCTGCCCACAAGACACACAAAATGGCGAGGGCGGCGTAAGGGTCGCCGGGGCGGCGACTGCCTCTCGCGGTAGAGCTCAGCCAGCTCGACATGCCTCATTCATCCGTTATTCCGAGGCGAGCGGGTGTAGAGCTCGCGAGAGAGGTTGTCGTTTGATGGATAAACCGCTGGCTCCACCGACCCTCATTTATGACCACTCCTCCGACCCGGAAGATCAGCTTTGGGACCGGCTGCATGAGCGCTCGCTGCTGGCGGCGGAGTTGCGCGTTATCGTGCACCTCAAATCCGGCAGCACGCTGGTCGGACACCTGCGCTACTACGACAACTTCCACCTGACGATCGCAATCGGGGGTCAGCTTCACGATGTGCTCTACCGCGACGTCGCCCACATCCTTCAGGCCTCGGAGGCCGTCTGAGCGCCGGCAAGGTCGCCCGGCCTGAAGGGACTTTGGGTGACGGGGGGTGCGGGTTGGGCCGCGCCGGTTGCGCGGGTTACCTCGCCTCAGGTCTCATCTGCGGGAACAGAATGACGTCGCGGATGGACGGCGCCCCCGCCAGCAGCATCACGAGCCGCTCCACCCCCAGTCCCAGCCCTCCTGTCGGCGGCATCCCGTACTCCAGCGCACGGACGTAGTCCTCATCCATCGGGTGCGCTTCCATGTCGCCTCTGGCCCTGGAGATCGCCTGCTGCTCGAAGCGCTTCCGCTGCTCCTGCGGGTCGTTGAGCTCAGAGAAGGCGTTCCCCAGCTCCAGCCCGCCAATGAACGGCTCGAACCGCTGCGCCAGCCGGGAGTTGTCGGCGTGGGCCTTGGCCAAGGGAGAGATCGCGGTTGGGTAATCAGTCACAAAGGTGGGTTGGATGAGCTTCGGCTGTACGAACCGCTCGAACAGGTTGTTCACCATGGTGCTCAAGGCCAGCTCGGCCCCGGCCGGCAGCCCCAACTCGGCGCACACGGCCCGCGCGCTCTCCTCCGATGCCAGCCGGCTGGGCGCCACCCCCGTTTCCTCTTCGATGCTCTCCAGCAGCGGCACCCTCCGCCACGGCGGGGCCAGTGTGATCTCCTGCCCCTCCCACTCGATCCCCGTCGTCCCCAGCGCCTCCGCCGCCGCCCGCTCCACCATCCCCTCCATCAGCTCCATCATATCCCGGTAGTCGCCGTAGGCCTGGTAGGCCTCCAGCATCGTGAACTCGGGGTTGTGGCGGGTGGAGATGCCCTCGTTCCTGAAAACCCGGCCTATCTCGTAGACTCGCTCCACGCCGCCCACCACCAGGCGCTTCAGGTAGAGCTCAGGCGCGATTCGCAGGTAAAGGTCAATGTCCAGGGCATTGTGGTGGGTCACGAACGGCCGCGCCAACGCCCCCCCCGGGATCGCCTGCATCATCGGCGTCTCGACCTCGAGGAAGCCCCTCTCGTCCAGGAAGCTCCGGAGCGCTTTGACCACTGTGGAGCGTACAATGAAGACGCGCCTGGAATCCTCGCTGGCGATCAGATCGAGGTACCGCTGGCGGTAGCGGACCTCGATGTCGCGCAGGCCGTGCCACTTCTCCGGCGGGGGTCTGAGGGCCTTGGCAAGCAGCGTGTAGCTGGACACGCCCACCGTCACCTCGCCGGTTCGGGTCCGCAGCACTTCGCCTTCCGCGCCCACCAAGTCGCCGTCGTCGAGCTCGCCGAGCGCCTCGTACCGCTCCTCGCCAAGCTGGTTCACGCGGAACAGGAGCTGGATCGTCCCGGAGCCATCCCGCAGGTCGGCAAAGGTCGCCTTGCCGTGCTGTCGGCGGGCCATCAGCCGTCCCGCAACCCGCACCACCAAGCCTTCCAGCGTGTCGAAGCCGTCGTGGATTTCGCCCGCCAGATGGGTGCGAACGTAACGGGTGATGGCGAAGGGGTCCTGCCCCCTCTCCCGCAGCCGCGCGAGCTTGTCGCGCCGCTGGCGCACTAGCTCGCTTTCTTCGCCCGCCGGTGGCGCTGGCGAATCTCCCCCCACCGCCTTACTCGCCGACCGAGATGATCACGTAGGTGCGCAGCCCCCCCGGTGTCTTCACCTTGACCGTCTTGCCAGCCGTCCGCCCCATCAGCGCTTCGCCAAGGGGAGACTGGTTCGAGATGCGATGCTCTGCCGGATCCGCCTCGAGCGCGCCCACGATGTGGTACTCCACCTCTTCGCCGCTCTCCAGATCCCGAAGCCGCACCACGGAGCCGACGCTGACCTTCCCGTCATGGCCCGGTTTATCAACGATGACCGCGTTCTGCAGCAAGTACTGGAGGGCCTCGATCCGGCCCTCGATCTGTGCCTGCTCGGACTTTGCGTCCTCGTACTCCGAGTTTTCCCCGATCTCCCCGAACTGCTTGGCCTCGCGAATGCGGTCGGCCACCCGCTTGCGAGTGACCGACTTCAGCTCTTCCAGCTCCGCTTGGACTTTCTTCAACCCTTCGGGAGTCAGGACCGGATCCTGATTCTTCATCTCGACTGCTCCCACTGCGCTTCCGCGTGATCTCTGGTCTCGCCCCGCCAGAGGCCCCTCGCCCTCGCCGCCACCCCTTGTGCGGGCATAAGATACAAACACACAAGCACTGACCTTCGCCCGCTCCCAGCGGGAAGCGATCAGTGCCTTTTCTGCAGTGACTTCCACTGGAAACCATACCACAAACCGGCCCCGTCGTCAATCCTTACGTGTGCCCAGCCAGACGACAGCGTCCCTCTGCCGTGCTATAATCTGCTCGGAGAAAGCAAGGTGCAGACCATAGACTGGACGGCTGAGCGCGCGCGGGCCGTGGTAAACGAGATCGAGACCGTAATCGTTGGGAAGCGATACGCGGTCGAGCTGGTGGTGATCGGCCTGCTCTGCAACGGACACATCCTCATTGAGGACATCCCTGGCGTCGGCAAGACGATGCTGGCCCGCGCCCTGGCGGCCGCTCTGGGCGCGAAGTATCGGCGCATCCAGTTCACCCCCGACCTGCTGCCGGCCGACATCACCGGGACCTCCATCTTCAACCAGAAGACGGCTGAGTTCAGCTTCCGGCCTGGCCCGATTTTCACGAATGTGCTGCTCGCGGATGAGATCAACCGGGCAACTCCCAAGACCCAGTCCAGCCTGCTCGAGGGGATGGAGGAGTTCCAGGTGACCGTAGACGGAGCCAGCCATCCTCTGGAGCGCCCCTTCTTCGTCATCGCCACAGAGAACCCCATCGAGTACCGCGGCACCTACCCGCTGCCTGAGGCCCAGCTCGACCGCTTCCTCATGCGCATCAGCCTCGGCTACCCCTCCCCCCAGGAGGAGGTAGTCATCCTCGACCGCCAGGTCAAGGAGCACCCCATCCATGCCGTCAAGCCGGTCGTGGAGCGGGAAGAGGTCGTTCGGATGCAGCAGCACATCCGCGATATCCATATAGACCCCTCGCTCAAGCAGTACATGGTTGACATTGTCACCGCCACGCGCGATCACCCGATGCTGGCGCTGGGGGCAAGCCCCCGCGCCTCCCTCGGCCTGATGCGCACCGGCCAAGCGCGGGCGGCAATCCAGGAGCGCGACTTCGTGCTGCCCGACGATGTCAAGGCACTCGCCGCTCCGGTCCTGCTGCACCGTCTCATACTCAAGCCCGAAGCCCGCGTGCGACTGGGCGAGGTTGCCTCCATCGTGGAGGAGATCCTCGATCAGGTCCCCGTGCCGGCAGTCCATTGACGCCCAGCTATCACCACAGGAGTTCGTGACCTTGGACCTGGATCTCACGCGGATGATCGCAGGCCTGCCCGCCTTCCTTCTCGCCATCATCCTCCACGAGGTGGCCCACGGCTACGTGGCCTACAGGCTCGGGGATGACACTGCGAAGCGCGCGGGTCGTCTTACATTGTCGCCGCTTCCGCACATAGACCCGGTCGGCGCCATCTTCTACGTGGTCTCGAGTCTGGCCGGCGCCGGGTTTGGCTGGGCGAAGCCGGTTCCGGTGTCATTGGAGCGCCTGCGCAACCCGCGCCGGGACGACATCCTGGTAACCCTGGCCGGCCCCGGCGCCAACCTGGCGCAGGCAATCATATGGGCCCTGCTGTTGCGCCTGGCAGCGCAGCTTGGCAGCGGGACTCTCGGCCTGGCGCTCGTCAAGTTCTGCTTCCTTGGCATAGCCATCAACTCTCTGCTGATGTTCTTCAACCTGCTGCCGATACCGCCGCTCGACGGCTCTCGCGTCGCCTTCCGCCTGCTGGGTTCGCATGACCCCTACCTGGTCCAGCGCCTGGCCCCGGTGGGCTTCATCGTTCTGCTTGTCATCATACGCACGCCGGTTTTCGACGCTTTCTACTATCACCTGGTTAACCCGTTTATCTACTTGCTGCTGCCAGCCTTTATCCGGTAACGGATGGAGGGATACTGTGGCGAAGCCACGCGCGAACGAGCCCCCGCAGGTTGCCATCCGCCTTCCACACCGGCTCAGGGCGCTGGCCGGCGGGGAGAAGCTAGTCGCCGTGAGTGGGAGGACTGTGGGAGAGGCCCTGGACGATCTCACCGCGCGCTACCCGGAGCTGAGGCCGCGGCTGCGGGAGGCGAGTGGCCAGCTCCGCTCCTCGGTGCTCTTCTTCCTGAACTCGGAGGACATCCGCGCCCGCCAGGAGGAAGCTACGCCGGTGGCGGACGGGGATGTGCTGGCGATAGTGCCGGTGGCGGAGGGCGGCTGACAGCCGCGTAAGGCTACGCATCCCAGGAGCGCCGGTTTGGGGGGGATGATCCTGGAAGTTGAGCTTGCGCATGACCTCGGCCCTGCTGGATTGCCAGATGTCGTGGCAATCCAGCAAGATGGCGGCGAACTGACCCAGCGCGATCAGGGCGTAGCCGCCGCCGCTCCCGCGCCTCCGGCAGCGCGTGAAGGGCTTGCACTCCCGCTTCTGCCCCTTTCAGCGCGCCAGCTTCTCTGCCGCCGCCAGGGCCTCCCAAACCGGCTCCGCCAGCTTTGGGTCAACCCACGGAGAGAACTGGTCCAGGACCTCCGGAAGCCGCTTGCCGTACTCCGCCCGCATCCTCGCGACCATCCGCCTATCGCTCGCCAGACCCGCGAGGTAAGCCCCGGCTATCCGACCCGTCTGCTCCGCATGCAAGCTCATCAGCTCAAGGCTCAGTCTCACGACCTCATCCCGTTCGCGCTCGGCCAGCACGCCGAACCTCCGGCGCGCCATGTCCGCGATCTCCGCGATCTCGCCCAGCTCTTCCCGATGCTTCACCGGCTCTCCGAACACCGTCCCGTGCCGGTGCGTGGGGCCCACTCGCACCATGTTAACCAGGCGGGACAGGTAATCCTCGACCTCACTCGCATGCTTGCCGAAGGCGGCCGACATAATCTTCCGCCGATGCGAACTCGCATTCGTCCGCCGATCCCACATGGTGTCCGCCATCGCACTGGCCATATAGGGATGCGGGTAGAAGGCCCGAATGCACTGGCAGCTTACCAGCCCGTTGAGCCCCAATTCCTCCATTGTCTTCATGTCTTTGGCCATCGTTTCGCCAAGGTCCATCCCCAGGCCGTCGCGCCACATCGCCGCCCATCCGTGGTAGTCGAAAAGGAAAGTGTCCGCCGGGTCCGCCGCCCTCCACAGCCGCGCCAGCGCGCTCGCCGTCTTGTTCCCCCCGAGGTGCTGGAAATCATTGAGCGCCGGTCGCCTCAGATCATGCGACTCCCCGCATTTCGCGTCATCCAGCGCGTGCCAGTAGCACCTTCCCATCGGCGCGTACATGAAGATGGCATTGTCCGCCGCCAGCCTCACCTTCTCCGGCGGCCAGATCAGCTCGAAGTATCCGAGGAAAACGAGCCTCGACCGAATCCCCTCCTGCTTGAACCGCCGGCCCAACTCGTTGACGATCTGCATGTACCAATCAGTCGGCGAAAACTTGCGGCACCCGGCGCACTCGCACTTGTTGTTCACCGCATCCGACAGCCACACGTGCAGCGCGTCCACCTCCGGGTGCTGTTTCGCGTAGTCGAGCACCTTCTTGAGGAAGGCTTCCCGCGCCTCCGGATTCGAATAGCACAGCTCCGTATTCGAGGGCTCGTTCCGGTGGAAATCGCGCTTCCCGCCGACCTCCGCCACCCATGGTCTAAGCTTTTGCGGTAGTGCGTGCGACGGCGGCTCGTTCCAGTCCACCCCGTCATAGCCGAGCGTCGCCGCCGTCCACCCATGCCCAACACGGTGCACCACCATCCCCAGCTCTTTGCACCGCGCGATCACACGGTCGTCCAGGGCGATGCAGTCGGCATCGCTGAGTCCTTGTCTCTTCGCCAGCGCGTCCACCTCGGGGCTCTGGTTGTACCCCCGCCGCCAGAACACACCGGCGTGTCGGAACTGAAGCTGGAAGGTGTTCATCATCTTCTTCGCCATCCAGTCCAGCACGCCCAGAACGTGCTCCAGGCGCGGCGACCCCTCGCTGCAGATCCCCCTGTGTCGGTAGCTCGCCTTCTCCCGGATCACCCTGGCCGGGAGCGCCAGCGTCCTGCTTCGCGGAATCGCCTCGCCCCCCGGCCCCGGCCTGAGAAAGACCACCCCCAGCTCCTCCAACAGCCGATAGGCCGCGTACAGCGCGCTCCGGGCATTCGAACCCACGAGGAAAAGCCGGCCCCTCTTCGGGATGATCGCCAGCGCGTCATCCAACTCGCTCGGCTTCGGCAGCACGCCCAGCCCCGCGTCAGCCAGCGAGACCGATGTCCCTACCACGATCCTCGCCTCATTTCCCGGCGACACGGCGCCCACTGCCGGCAGCGCCCGCGCCTCCACCGGCGCCAGCCTGCTCAGGTAGCTTGCCAGTTGGCGGGCCGCCTCCTCCACGGGGGCCGCGAATCCCACCGGCTGTACTGAACACTCACCCTTGCGCATCTGTAACCTCCTGATCACTTCGAAACAACAAGGTCCCGCCGCCCTGAGTCTTCTCCGTCGTTCGCCCATCTGCCTCTCTATGTACCTATCGCTGTCCTGTACGGTACTCTCCTGTCTCCCCTCGAGCGAACGCTTAATTGTCAGTAGAGGAGTGACAGTCCCTGAGCACGAAGAAGGGCCCACTCTCGCACCTCGTTAGGAGATCACAATGAAAAAGCTTCGTTGGGGAGTCATCGGCGCCGGCGGCATCGCCCACCGCCGCACCTTGCCCGTCATCGGTCAAACTCGCAACTGCGTGCTTTCGATCGTCATGGACGTGTGCGATCCGGATAAGTTCGGCGCGAAGTACGGCGTTGACTTCACCGATAGCATCGAGGCCGTGTTGTCCCGCGACGACGTTGACGCGGTCTACATCGCCAGCCCGGTCCACCTCCACGCCGAGCAGGCGGTTGCCGCCGCCAAAACCGGCAAGCACGTGCTGTGCGAGAAGCCCCTCGCCCGCACGCTCGCCGAAGCTCGTCCCATGGTAGAAGCGTGTCGTGACGCAGGAGTTCTCCTTCGCGAGGCCTACATGCTCCGCTATCATGGCGCCCACCGCGAGATCGCCCGCCTCATCGGCAATGGCGCCATCGGCAAGCCGCTCTTCGCCAACGTTCACTGGGCGTTTCTCTACCCGAAGATGGAGGGCGCGTGGCGGCAGATCCCGGAACTGGGTGGGGGCGGCGCGCTGGCCGACGTCGGGTGCCACGTGTTCGACCTGCTGCGCATGTTCGTCGGCGAGATCAGGCGCCTCGCCGCCGTGGCCGGGACGCTCGTCCAAGACTATCAGGTGGATGACCTCACAACCGTCCTGTTGGAGTTCGAGAGCGGCGCGCAAGGCTCGGTCACGACCTCGTTCGCTATCCCGGATGGCGCCATGCCGCCCTTTGTTGGGATCTATGGCTCGACCGGCTCAATCGAGGCGGTCGGAACTCTCACCCAGGGCACCGGCGGCGAGGCCACCCTCTTCGCCGATGCTGACGGCCAGCGACGCCAGATCCAATACGAGCAGGTCAACACCTACGTCAGGCAGCTTGAGGCCTTCGCCGATGACGTTGCCCGCGGCGCGAAGGTCGAGCCAGGCTCAGAGCCGGAACTGCTGCGGGCGATGGCCATCCTCGACGCCTCCTACGAGTCCGCGCGCACCGGCGCATTCGTCGCAGTGTGATGTCGGGCGTTGGGAAGGCGAAGACGGCAGCGCCGTCGAAGGACCATGCTTCGTCGAAATGCCCGCGCATTGTCCGGCCCCCTGGTATCCTCGGGCATAGCCGACTGCCATCACGCCTGGGCCCTAAAGGAGCGCTCTAGTGAGAGCATCTGCAGGAAAGATACGCACGGAGGCCGCTGTCAGAACAACTGACACGCCGTGCAAGCTTCCTCGGTATGCCACGCTGGAACAATGGCAGGCCACGGCCGGCAAGCTGCGCCACCAGATTCTCTGCAGCGCTGGGCTCCTTCCATTGCCGGTCAAGACGCCGCTCAGAGCACACGTCTTCGGCCGTCTCGACCGCGCCGGTTACAGCATCGAGAAGGTGCACTTCGAGAGCCAGCCCGGCTTCCTCGTCTGCGGGAATCTCTA
>Ga0315288_10000992_pt1 | contig 36084 bp, 29 predicted proteins | sample YL17G11_20_MG_FD_203454 | JGI IMG/M metagenome (GOLD analysis project Ga0315288, IMG submission 203454) | Sediment microbial communities from Yellowstone Lake, YNP, Wyoming, USA - YL17G11_20 | ecosystem: Environmental > Aquatic > Freshwater > Lake > Sediment | place: USA: Wyoming | collected...
CTGATAATTACGATGTCCCTGTTTGACCCCAGTCGATGAAATAAAGGCCTCAACGGGATATTCTAACGTGGTGCCGAAGGCCGGATTCGAACCGGCACGGGGATTAAGCCCCACTGGTTTTTGAGACCAGCGCGTATACCAATTCCGCCACTTCGGCACTCTCTTGGGATATTATAACAATAAGTACTGGCTCTTCTCCGCCAAGGAGGTTAGATGCTGGGGCATCTGGCTAGTGGTGAGCAGGGGCCGATTCGGCTCTGGCTTCTCAAGATATACGCGAAGCACGAAGTGTTTGTACTTCGCGTTTTCTACCGCCTTATCAAGGGCAATGCCATGCGGAACAGGTTAGTGAGAGAGTGCCTCTACCACACACTTGCTTACCCGATGGCACGATGGGGCGTTTCGGGCACAGTTATTAGCCCGGAAGATCTTGAGACCTTCGTATCATCGCTTCCACCGGGCCGTATCGCGGTGGGCCCTTGCCGCTGCCGCCTGGCGCACGGCGCCTGCGATCACCCCCTGGAGACAGATATCGTCATAAAGACGGGCTTTCCGATATGGATGGAACTCTTTCCCGAGGACTACCGGGAGATAACCTCCGTAGAAGCGCTTTCGATCTGCGGCGAGTGCCATGAACTCGGGGTCGCCCAGATAATCTATAGCCACATGGATATCTTTGCCGGGGAACGCCACTTCGTGCTCTGCAACTGCTGCAAGGACGGGTGTGTCCCGTTGATGGCAATGAACTTATATGGATGTGACAGGATCCCGTTCAACAAGGGACTGCGGCACGTCTCTGTCGATCAAGGAAAGTGCCGTGCCTGTGGGACCTGTGTGCGGATTTGTCCGTTCGGGGCCCGGCATGTGCTGGAGGGGTCGGCACGGGTGGGGGATTGTTTCGGATGTGGTCTTTGCGCGAGCCATTGTCCCGAGGGCGCCTCGGTGATGGCGTGAATGGGGCGAATGGCATGGCGGCCGGACGACGAAAATATCTTCTGATTGACGGGCACAGCCTGGCCTACAGGGCGTTCTTCGCCCTGCCTTCAACCATGACTACCACCGGGGGCCAACCGACCAATGCTGTCTACGGCTTCACCAGCATGCTGCTGAAGGTGATAGAGGATGAGAAGCCCGACGCGGTCCTGGTTGCTTTCGACGGCCCCAGGAGCGAGCTGAAGCGACTCGAGAAATACCCTGAATACAAAGCTCATCGTCCTGCCATGCCGGATGAGCTTAGGCCCCAGATCGAGATGATACAGCGCCTGCTCGAGGCCATGAAGATACCCGTTGTCTCGGCCGCAGGCCACGAGGCCGACGATATCCTTGGGACGTTCGCGAAAAACGTCTCAGAACAGGGCGCTCAAGCCACAATAGTCAGCGGAGACAGGGACACCCTGCAGCTTGTCGGTCAGTGGACCAGGGTGGTTATGACCGGTAGGGGCTTAACCGAGACAACCGTATACGACCGCGAGGCGGTGGAAGACAGGTACGGGGTCCCACCTGAGAAGATGCCTGACATCGCGGGGTTGAAGGGTGACCCTTCGGATAATATCCCCGGCGTCCCGGGGATCGGGGGAAAAGGGGCGACGACGCTGATACGAGAATACGGGTCGCTCGAGAATGTCTATGAGCACCTGGACGAGATTACCGGGGCGAAACGCAAGAACGCTCTCGAGGTGAACAGGGAGCTTGCTTTTCTTTCGAGAGACCTGTCGATCATCGATACGGACGTCCCGATAGATATTGATCCCCGCGAGGTGGAGTTCGGGTCCTGGGACCGGCAGGAAGTACTCGATCATCTGGCCTCCCTGGAGTTTCGTGTCCTGGCGAGACGTTTCACGGGTATCGCGGGGACCGGGGTGCTGGTGGAAAACGGGTCCGCCGGAGAACCCATCGTCTACACGATCGTAGACTCCCGGGATGCAGGCGCGCTGGACTCGTTTCAAAACGATGTGGAATCTAATGGCTCGATGGCTTTCTGCGCAGTGTTGCGAGGTGCGGGGTACTGTGACGTCGAACTGGAAGCGATCGCGATGGCTACCGACTGCAAGGTACTTGTAATTGAATTTAAGGACGGGGATCCACCTGTCCCGGCCACGCTCGCGGTAAGAAAGATGCTTTCCTCTAAAGCCATCGAGAAATGGTCCCACGAGTCGAAAGCCGCCCTGGAGGCCCTGGATAAGATCGGGATCACAGTTGAAAACATCACATTCGACACGGCTGTAGCCGCTTACCTCGAGAACCCCTCGCTGAGTGCGTACGACCTATGGGGCCTGTGGGAGAAAAACAGCGGGCGAGAGATCTATATCGAGGGGAAGACCGAAAATATTGAGCTGCAGCCTTCGTTGATACCGGGCGAAAAAGACGATAGGGAGATAGGGCTTGCCACCAGCGCGGCCAGGATCTTCCATCTCAAGGCGGTACTTTCAGGAAAGCTTCAGCGCTCCGGAATGCTCGAGCTGTTCGAGCAGGTCGAGATGCCACTGTTGATCGTGCTCAAAGCCATGGAAGAGACGGGGGTTGCGCTCGATTCCGGGTGGGTAAGAGGGCTCGCCGAAGATGCCGGGGAAGTCCTGTCCGGCCTGGAGAAAGAGATCTACGAGCTAGCCGGCCACGAGTTAAATATAGGCTCCCCAAAACAGCTGGCTCAGGTGTTGTTCGAAGAGATGGGCATTCCTCCTTTGAAAAAGAAAAAGACCGGTTATTCGACGGATTCGAGCGTGCTTGAATCCCTGAAGGGCGAACACGAGATCGCGGTGAAGATACTGGAATACCGCGAGTATTCCAAACTCAAATCAACTTATTTCGACGTTCTGCCGGGACTTGTGTGTTCATCAACAGGCCGGATACACTGTGCGTTCAACCAGATGGTCACGGCGACCGGAAGGATATCCTCCAGCAACCCCAATCTCCAGAACATCCCCGTGCGGACTGATGTGGGGAAAAAGATACGCACAGCGTTCGTGCCTGGCAGGCGGGGATGGAAGATGCTCGTCGCCGACTACTCGCAGATAGAACTGAGGGTGCTCGCCCACATGTCCGGGGACAGGCGGCTGATCGATGCTTTTCACCAGGACGAGGACGTGCACAGGGATACCGCTTCCAGGCTTCTTGGAGTACAGCCGGAACATGTGACACCCGAGCAGCGACGGATGGCGAAGATGGTGAACTTCGGGATCGTATACGGGATGGGTGCCTACGGGCTTTCCTCCCGGCTGGACATAACCAGGGAAGAGGCGAAACGTTTCATAGACGACTATTTCCAGGAGTATCCGGGGGTCAGGTTATACATAGAGAAGTGCATCGAGGAGGCCTCTGAAAGAGGGTATGCTGAAACCCTGTTTGGAAGGCGGCGCTATATACCTCAGCTCGCGAGTGATGCTCGCCAGACCAGGGAGCTGGGGGAAAGGCTCGCCATCAATACCCCGCTCCAGGGCACTGCAGCGGACATAATAAAGAAGGCCATGATAGAAGTCTCGGCCGCACTGGCGCAGGAAGGGATGGAGAGCCGCATGACACTGCAAATCCACGACGAGCTCATATTCGAAGCCCACCCGGATGAGGTCGAGACGCTGACGGGGCTTGTCAGGGAATTGATGGCGGAGGCAGTCACGCTAAATGTGGAACTCAAGGTTGAAGTGGGCGTACACGACAACTGGGGCCAGGCGAAATAACACTCCCTCTATGGTGTTGATACACATACATCAGCTGAGCCCACGAAGTTCTGTACATTCCCTCTCTCCAGGACAGAGGGCACCCCAAGACTACACCGCATGGTGCAGTCTGTCATGCTTCCGTCGTGTAGCCCGTAGGGCGAAGCGCTGGAAGCATGACCGTCGACGTTGTCCGGGCAGGCGTCACCCCCTCTCGCGCACCTGCATTCCAAAGATGGGCCGGCCGGCGAGCTAGTCGCGCGTCACGCTCTTCTATTCGGAGAAGCCAGGGCTTACGCCTTCGCGGGCTCCTCGTCCGGCGCTGGTGTCGGTTCGTCGAAGGGCCATACGGGAGGACCTTCGAGCCAGGGCACGTGCATGTTGTTCTCGATCACCCAGTCCTCGAGCTTGTCCGTGTCCATGTATCTCCTGGGTGAAGTCTCCCATTCCTCGCTCTGTTCCATCGCCAGCGCCGTCATGAGCCTCATGCATGAGGCCTCGTTGGGGAATATCCTCACCACGCGGGTGCGCTTGCGGAGCTGTCCGTTGAGCCACTCGAGCATGTTAGAAGTCCTTATCTTCTTCCTGTGAGAGGGCGGGAAGTAGAAGCAGGCGAGCGCGTCCACCATCCCTTCCTCTATCCTGTCGGCGAGCGCCGGCTTTGTCTCGGCCCACCTGATGATGATCTCGTTAGTAAGCCTGTTGGCTCCACCCAGGTCTTCTGAGTCGAAGGCGGCTCTGAGAGCGGTGTGCAGGGCCTTCCTCTCCCGCTTGGGGCACAGGGGCAGGATGTTCTGCATGAAGTGGAACTGGCAGCGCTGCCAGGAGGCGCCCTGGAAGTGGCGTCTTACGGCGGCCTTTATCCCCTCGTGGTGATCAGATGTCACCAAAAGGACACCTGAGAGGCCCCTTCTCTTGAGATCCCGGAAGGTATCCGACCATGTGACCGCGTTCTCGGTGTCGGCTATCCCGACCGAGAGTATCTCGCGCCTCCCGAGGGTGTTTATGCCCATCACGAGGAGCATTCCCTTGGAGACCACCCGCCCGCCGTCTCTCACCTTCTGGTAGGTGGCGTCAACGAAGAGGTAGGGATAGGCCTCGCCGTCGAGCCGGCGGGTCCGCCAGGCCTCCAAGATCTCGTCGAGATCGGCGGTAAGCTTCGACACCTGCTGAGATGAAAACGATCTCCCGCACAGCGTCTCGGTGATGGACGCCACGTTGCGGGTGGAGACGCCCTGGATGTACATCTCCATCATGGCCAGCGCGAGCGCCTTGTCGCTTCTCTGGTAACGCTCGAAGAGCGCTGTCGAGAACGTTCCGTCGCGGTCCTGGGGGATGAGCAGGTCGAGGTCTCCGACGGCGGTGGTGAACACCCGTGGCCTGTGTCCGTTGCGGTAGCCCAGGCGCTCGTCGCTTCGCTCGTAGCGATCGGCCCCCAGGTGCCCGCCCATCTCGTGCTCGAGCGCTTGTTGCACCATCCACTCGAGCATCTGGCGCAACGGGTTGTCCCCGTCGGTTGCAAGAATGACTTGCAGCGCCTCTTCCAACGTCGTAGTCTGTTTCTTGGCCATCTCACTCTCCTTTCGATCGAGGCTAATATGGGTATCAACCTCAATCTTGGAGAGTGATGGCCGTTCAGGTCAAAACGGCGACATCGTTTGTGGGAAAGTACAGAGGATTATGGGCTTGGCCCATACATCCGCATCTGACGTAACACCAACATGGTTTCGCCTAACTTGCGGGCTTATAACGTATGTGCTATTCATTACACCGTACAGAAAGAAAAATGGGGGTAGATTGATGCAAGACGAGATGGAGCAAAAAACGGAACAGGCTACTGAAACTGAAGAAGAAGAACTCCTTTATGGTGAGGAGGCGAGAGAGTCACTGGCAAGCCTTGGGTTGAGTCCCGAAGAAGGGCAACAGGTGCCTGATTACGACGGCACCATAAAGATATTCAACGAAGGCGATATCGTGACCGGGTCGGTGGTGAAGGTTGACAAGGAAGAGGTCCTGCTCGACATCGGGTACAAGTCCGAAGGGGTGATCCCCGCCCGGGAACTCTCTATAAGGTACGACATAAAACCCTCGGAGATAGTATCGCCGGGCGACCAGCTCGAGGCGCTGGTCCTGCAGAAGGAAGACAAGGAAGGCCGCCTGATCCTGTCCAAGAAAAGGGCCGAGTATGAGAGGGCCTGGGGCAACATAGAACGCATCAAGGAAGAGGATGGGATGGTCGAAGGCGAGGTCATCGAGGTCGTCAAGGGAGGCCTGATACTGGACATAGGCCTGAGGGGTTTCCTGCCGGCATCGCTCGTAGAGATGCGCAGGGTAAAGGATCTGAGCCAGTTTTTGGGCAGGAAACTGGAGGCGAAGATAATAGAGCTGGACAAAAACCGCAACAACGTCGTCCTGTCCAGGCGGTCATATCTCGAGAAGCAGAAATCAAGCGAGCGCAAGGAGTTCCTGGAAGGGTTGGAGAGTGGGACCAGGCGCACCGGTAACGTCAGCAGCATCGTCAATTTCGGAGCGTTCGTTGACCTTGGAGGCGTTGACGGCCTGATCCACATATCGGAGCTGTCATGGAGTCACGTCGACCATCCATCTGAAGTGCTGGCTGTCGGGCAGGAGATCGATGTCGAGATACTGGACGTGGACCTGGAGAGAGAGCGTGTCTCTCTGAGCTTGAAGAAGGCACAGGAGGACCCGTGGGCGACTTTGAGCAAGGAGAAACCGGCAGGTTCGACTGTAAGGGGAAAGGTCACGAAACTGGTTCCGTTTGGTGCGTTCGTAGAGATCGCGCCCGGGGTCGAGGGTCTTATCCATATCTCTGAACTCGCGTGGGAGCACATAGAGTTTCCAGAAGAGGTACTCTCCGTAGGAGATGAGATCGACGCGAAAATCATCGACATAGACTTGGATCGACGCCGGATAAGTCTGAGCCTCAAGCAGATCTCGGAGCCCGAAGAAGCCACGGACGAGGAGGGAGAGGAAGCGACGCCCGAGCTTCAGCTCCTCGAGTCCGAGGAGTTCGAAGAACAAATGGCCGGGGCTTCGGAAGCCATGCCGGAAACCGCCGCTGTCGAGAATATTGAGGTCTCGGACATTGCCTCCGAGGCTGCGGAGATCGCCGCCGAAGTCGGCCAGATAGAGATCGAAGTCGTCTCCGCCGAGTACGAGACAGAGGTTCCAGCCGGGGAAGTTGCCGAGGCGGAGGTCTCCCTAGAGGAACCGGCAGCAGCTCTTGAGCCTCTTGAAGCAGCCCCACCTGAATCCGTGGAGCCTGCGATTGAGGAGCCTGAGGCTGAGATAAAGGCCAAGCAGGAACAGCAGGATGCAGGGGAGGCCGCAGAAGAGGTGGAGAAGTCCGCCGCAGAGCCCGGTTCCCTTGAATCTATCCTGGCTGACATGAGGAAGAAAGGCCAGCAGGAGTGAACCGGAGGAGGATTTGAGTCTCTCTGAGGTTTGGGGGCCTGCTGCGGACAGGCTCCTGATTGTGGGCCTGACCGGAGGGATAGCTTCAGGAAAATCGGAAGTCGCCAGAGAGTTGGAGAGGCTTGGCGCGACAGTTATTGACGCGGACAGGGTAGCCCGTGATGTAGTGCTTCCGGGTACGGATGCCTATAAGGAACTGGTGGAAGAGTTCGGGCATGGGATACTCGACGGCGATGGCAAGATAGACAGAGCCGCTCTCTCCAGATTAGTTTTCACAGATGATGCAAGGCTCAACAGGCTGAACCAAATCACTCACCCTCACATAATTGCCGGTATCATAGGAGATGTTAATCGCTTCGCAGTCGGTCTGAAGCCAAACGATGTCCCGGCAGTCATTGTGGACGCGGCCCTGATAGTGGACATCGGGGCGTCCGGGGTTTTTGACCTGGTGGTGGTTGTGACTGCCGACGACGATGTCAGGGCCGTTCGGCTGGTGCGCGACCGTGGGATGAGCGAGCGGGAAGCTCGCAGCCGGATAGAGTCTCAGGTCCTCGACTGCAAAAGAATAAAGATAGCGGACACCATAGTCCATAACAACTCTACCATGGAGAAACTCGCGTCAAGGGTAAGTGAAGTGTGGTCCGAAATCGAAAGGCGCGCCGTCAGGCGCTATTCCTGAGTCGAGGCGGGCTCCTCTCCAATGCTTGAAAGGAAAGGGAACATCAACTTGAGCCGGTACTCGATCTCGTGGTCTATCTCTTCCATATAGACCTCGTAAACCGGACAACCCATCTGCACGCAAAGCATCATGCTGCGGGAACCGCGGGGGTTAGAGATCTCCCAGCATCTTTTCTTCTCCAGGTAGGCACTGCAGTTCAAATACTGCGTCGCAGAGCACTTTTTAATTTCCCAGCAGTTAGTTACTTCGCTCATAGCGTTTTCAAGTTAGCACTTCTCCATTGAACGGTCAAATGCGTCAGTAATGCGGCACAACAGAGAGACTTGAGAGTAAATGGATAACGTGGAGACCCAGCTGAGTGTCGGAGCGCAGGTACGATTCGATTGAACTGGTGGGACGCTGGGGGTTAAAATCTGAGGCAGGGGGTCCTGCGTGTCAGGGGTCCTCTTTCTTTAAGAGTGCTACTTTTAGGAAGCGCCATGCGGTGCTGTTAAGCGGACGGAGCACTAAGTGAGGTAGTTTTGTCTGGTTTCATACTGAAGACGGTTTTCGTACCACAGGGCGACCAGCCGGGAGCCATATCCGGGCTTGTGGAGGGCTTGAAGCAGGGCGACGACTGCCAGGTGCTGCTCGGTATAACGGGATCCGGAAAGACCTTTACCATGGCGAAGGTGATTGAGGAAGTACAGAGGCCGACGCTCGTGCTGGCCCCTAACAAGACACTCGCCGCCCAGCTTTACTCGGAATTCAGGGAGTTCTTCCCGGACAGCGCTGTCGAATATTTCGTGAGCTACTATGACTACTATCAGCCTGAAGCGTACATACCCAGTACAGACACGTACATCGAGAAGGACTCCTCAATAAACGAGGAGATCGACCGCTTGAGACACAGCGCCACGAGCGCACTTCTGTCAAGGGATGACGTGATCATCGTGGCATCCGTTTCCTGCATCTACGGGCTGGGGTCGCCGGAAGAGTACTTGAACCGGATGCTTGCGGTAGAAGTCGGTAAAGAGTACGAGCGCGAGGCGATACTGGAGAAGCTGGTGGACATCCATTATCAGCGTAACGACCTTGCTCCAGACAGGGGCAAGTTCAGGGCCCGTGGTGACGTCATCGATATTTTCCCGGCATACTGGGAGCAGATGATAAGGATCGAGATGTTCGACAACCGGGTGGAACGAATTACGGAGCTGGACCCGAGGACCGGGGAAATCCTATCCGTTCTTGAAAGAGTGGTGATCTGGCCTGCCACGCATTTCCTGACCCCGTCTGACAGGCTCAGCGCGGCTGTCGAAGCGATCGAAGGGGAGTTGATGGAGCGGCTCACGGTCCTCGATTCGCAGGGCAAGCTACTCGAGGCGCAGCGATTGAAGATGCGCACAATGTACGACCTCGAGATGCTAAGAGAGATAGGTTACTGCCACGGCATCGAGAACTACAGCCGCCACCTTTCCGGGCGCAAAACCGGGGATCCCCCCTATACACTGCTGGACTTCTTTCCGCCCGGGTTCCTGACGTTCATAGATGAATCTCACATTACCCTGCCGCAGCTTGCCGGCATGCTGCACGGAGACCGGTCGCGAAAGCAAACGCTGGTAGAGCACGGTTTCAGGCTTCCATCCGCGCTTGATAACAGGCCCCTGTCCCAGGAGGAGTTCTTCGATCATGTTAACCAGGTCATCTTCGTGAGCGCAACACCGGCTTATCGGGAGATTGAGCGTAGCTCCCGGGTCGTGGAGCAGATAATAAGGCCGACCGGCCTGGTTGACCCCGAGGTCGAGGTAAGGCCTGTGGACGGACAGATCGACGACCTAATATCGGAGATCGGGGAGAGGGTCGGCCGGAGCGAGAGGGTACTGGTGACGACACTTACCAAGAAAATGGCCGAGAGCCTGGCGGAGTACCTGGGGGAGATGGGGATAAAGGTCAGGTACCTTCACTCCGAGGTAAATACCGTGGAGAGGATTAGGATACTCAGGGACCTGCGGGTGGGGGTTTTCGACGTCCTGGTGGGGATAAACCTGCTCAGGGAAGGGCTGGACCTGCCCGAAGTATCACTTGTAGCTATACTTGATGCGGACAAGCAGGGGTTCCTCAGGAGCGAGCGAAGCCTGATCCAGACAATGGGGAGGGCAAGCCGTAACATCAGCGGCAAGGTCCTGATGTACGCCGAGAACGTGACCGAAGCGATGAGTAACGCGATCCAGGAGACAAGCAGGAGGAGAGAACTGCAGACGGGGTTCAACCTCGAGCACGGGATCAACCCCCGGACCATACAGAAAGAGGTCCGTGACATCCTGGACGGTGCGATCGCGGCTGAGGAAACAGCGAGCGTCGACCCCATAAGCAGGGCTCGAAAAATGTCCTCAGATGAGATTCAAAGGCTTCTGCTGAACCTTGAGGAGGAGATGAGGTTGCTTGCCGAGGAGCTTCGCTTCGAGGAGGCCGCCAGGCTACGCGACCAGATCACCCGGATTTCGGAAGAACTACTGGTGAGTGAAACCGGTGATTGAACTGTCCCGCGGCCGTTCCGCTGACCGATTTATACTTGCGCAAGGAGTCATCAAGCTTAAAGAGGGTACGGTAACCAGATGACTGACGACTACATAAAGATCCGGGGAGCCAGGGAGCACAACCTGAAGGACATTAACCTGGATCTTCCTCGAAACAAGTTGATCGTGATGACCGGCATAAGCGGGTCCGGGAAATCCAGCCTCGCCTTCGACACCATATACGCAGAAGGTCAGCGCCGCTACGTGGAGTCGCTCTCCTCTTACGCAAGGCAGTTCCTAGGACAGCTTGATAAGCCGGACCTCGATCTTATCGAGGGCCTTTCCCCGTCGATCGCCATCGACCAGAAGAGCGGCACCACGAATCCAAGGTCGACGGTAGGAACCGTTACGGAGATATACGATTACCTGCGCGTGCTCTATGCGCGCGTTGGAATACCACACTGCTATCTGTGCGGGCGCGTCGTTTCCAGGCAGACGGCCCAGCAGATAACAGAAAGGATAACCTCGATGGATTCCGGCAAGCGGGTCACGCTGCTCGCGCCGCTGGTACGTGGACGGAAGGGAGAGCACCTCGGGGTCTTCGACAGTCTCAGGCAGAAGGGATACGTAAGGGTGATGGTGGACGATGAACTTCGGGACCTCTCTGATGATATCAAGCTGGACAAGAACCACAAACACGAGATCATGGCCGTGGTGGACCGGCTGGTACTCAAAGAAGGCGTGCGCAGCCGGGTCGCCGAGTCGGTCGAAGCCGCCCTGCAACTGGGAGAAGGAATGGTCGCGGTACAGTATGAAAAAGGAGCGAGAGATGTCTACAGCGAGGAGTTCGCCTGCGTGCACTGCGGGATAAGTTTCGAGGAGATATCCCCGCGCATGTTCTCCTTCAACAGCCCGTACGGAGCCTGTACGGCATGCGCCGGCATCGGCTATCACCAGGAGATAGACGCCGAGCTTGTAGTGCCGGACACAAGCCGTCCCCTTATCGAAGGTGCCATTGCCCCGTGGGAAGCCAGGACTCAGACACATTTTTACAGCACTCTGGAAGCTCTCGCGGCCGGTTACGGGTTCGACCTTGAGAAACCCTGGCACAAGCTGGATGAAAGTGTGCAGCGCCTCGTCCTGTATGGCGCGGGTGACGAAGAGATACTGGTCACGCACAGGGACGCGAGGAACCGCGAGAGGACCTACCACACCCGGTACGAAGGCGTCATACCGACCCTGGAGAGGCGTTACCGTGAGACCGAATCCGATTACGCAAGGTGGCGGATCGGCTCGTTCATGAGCATAAAGCCGTGCCCATCCTGCCACGGCGCCAGGTTGAAGCCCGAGAGCCTGGCAGTTACCGTTGGCGGGCTTTCGATCGCGGAGCTCTGCGACCTTACAGTGGACAGGGAGATAGAATTCGTAAAAACACTCAAGCTGGATGCGAGACGCCGCAAGATAGCCACGCGCGTCTTAAAGGAGATCACAACCCGGCTTGAGTTCCTGGTTGATGTCGGCCTGGATTATCTCACCCTGTCGAGGTACGCGAACACACTGGCAGGCGGCGAATCGCAGAGAATACGTCTGGCCACCCAGATCGGCTCGGGGCTGGTGGGTGTCATATACATACTGGACGAGCCCAGCGTTGGGCTCCACAAGAGGGACAATAACCGCCTGATAAGCACTCTCAAGAGGCTTCGCGACCTCGGCAACACCATCATAGTGGTTGAACACGACGAGGACACGATAAGGGCTGCGGATTTCCTGGTGGACATCGGGCCGGGTGCAGGCATACACGGCGGGCATATCGTCGCAACCGGAAAGGTCAAAGACCTGACAGCCAATCCGGATTCCATCACCGGCCGGTATCTGGCCGGCTCGCTCGAGATCCCTCTGCCCCTGGCGCGGAGACAGGGCGATGGGCGTACTCTGACAGTGGTGGGGGCAGCCGAGCACAACCTCAAGGAGATCGACGTCGAGTTCCCGCTGGGCATCTTCTGCTGCGTGACGGGTGTGTCCGGTTCCGGGAAGAGCACTCTTATCAACGAGATCCTGTACCGCGGCCTCAGGCGAAAGCTCTATTCGACGAGGGTGCCCCCTGGTCGGCACACAAGAATCGAGGGCATCGAGAACATAGACAAGGTTGTGAATATCGACCAGTCCCCGATAGGGAGGACCCCGAGGTCAAATCCTGCCACATACACCAAGGTGTTCGACCACATACGCACGCTTTATGCCAGTACTTCCCAGGCGAAGATCAGGGGATATAGACCCGGCCGTTTCAGTTTCAATGTCAGCGGAGGCAGGTGCGAGGCCTGTAAGGGCGAGGGAACGGTCAAGATAGAGATGCATTTCCTTCCGGACGTATACGTGACATGCGATGTATGCAAGGGGAAACGGTTCAACAGCGAGTCGCTGGAGGTCAGGTTCAAGGGGAAGAACATCTACGAGGTCCTGGACATGACGGTTGAAGAAGCGATGTCGCTGTTCGAGAACATACCTCCCGTAGGGCGCCAGCTTCAGATACTCACGGATGTTGGCCTCGGTTACATAAAACTAGGACAGTCGGCGCCCACACTCTCGGGCGGTGAAGCACAGAGGATCAAGCTGGCACGTGAGCTGTCGAAGCGCCCTACAGGAAGAACGATCTACTTGCTCGACGAACCAACAACCGGGCTTCATTTCGATGACATCAAGAAGTTGATAAGCGTCCTGGACCGGCTGGTCGAAGGCGGGAACACGGTCGTTGTCGTGGAGCATAATATGGACGTAATCAAGGTCGCAGACCACATCATAGACCTGGGGCCAGAGGGCGGTGACAACGGCGGAGAACTGGTGGCCAGCGGTTCGCCGGAGCAGGTAGCTTCAAGCCGGAAATCGTACACCGGGAACTTTCTGGCCGGAGTTCTCAAGAAGAAACCCCGGGGAAGTAACAACAATTGAGTACCAGGGTAGAGGCAAAACTGGAAACAATGCCTTCAAAGCCGGGCGTTTACATGTTCAGCGACGGCCAGGGCAGAGTGATATACGTCGGGAAGGCGAAATCCCTGCGCAGCCGGGTCCGTTCGTATTTCGGAACGCCCTCCGGCGCGGATTCAAAAGGTCAACGACTGCGGGATGAGATCGCGGACCTCGAGGTCACGGTGTGCAGGAGCGAGGTTGACGCGCTGATACTTGAATCCATACTCATCAAGAAGCACAGGCCGCGCTTCAATGTGATACTGCGTGACGACAAGAGCTACCCTTACATAGCGGTCACCGTATCCGATGAGTTCCCGCGCGCGGGGCTGGTGCGTGGAGAGAGGGTTGAAGGAGTCAGGTACTACGGGCCTTACGTCAGCGTGAGGGCTGCCAGGAACACCCTGCGTCTGCTTCACAAGGTTTTTCCGCTGAGACACTGCGGCGGGGGTAAGCCTGGACAAAGGGGGGGCACACCCTGCCTTTACCGCCAGATGAAGATGTGCCTTGGGCCATGCACCGGTGATGTTGACAGGGAAGAGTATCGAAGATGCGTAAAGTCCTTTTGCGATTTTCTGGAGGGCAGACACAAATCTATAGTAGAAGAGCTGGATACCGCCATGCGTGAGGCTGCCGGGAGCCAGGAATATGAGCGTGCGGCGCGCATCCGAAACCAGATAGAGTCAGCAAACAGGGTGCTCAGTCATTACCGCTCGCTCTCTTCTTCCAGCAACGACTACGACGTGGTAGGAGTGCACCTTGACCAGATAGAGGCATGCTTTGTCGTAGCGCAGAACCGGTCTGGCATCCACATCGGGAACCTGTGTTTCTTCACAGGACTTGCCGAAGAGAAGTCGCAGCGCGAACTGGTGATGGAGTTCCTCAAACGATACTACGATCAGGCGGCGTCGATCCCGGAGCAGGTATTCGTGCCGGACATGCCGGACGAGGAGGCGGCACTGGCCGAATGGCTTTCCGCCCTGAGAGGAAGCCGCGTGGCCATCCATGTGCCTCTCAGGGGAAACAAGCGAGGAGAGATGGCCCTTGCCCTTTCTAACGCGAGGCTGGCCATGGAGGGCGCGAAGATGGCCAGGGCCACCGACAGGGTGCGGGTCGATTCCGCGCTTCTGGACCTCACGACGCAACTTGGACTCAGCCGCTACCCGCTGCGCATCGAGTGCTATGACATTTCGACCATGGGAGGAGCGGCATCTGTCGGCTCGATGGTCACTTTTCAGGACGGTTATCCAGACAGGCGAAACTACCGGAAGTTCGCCATCAAGTTCACACCGGGAATAGATGATGTGGGGATGATGAAAGAGGTCCTTTACCGGCGGTTTAAAAAGCTCGTCAGTGTGGCCGGGCTCCCGGAGGGGAAAGAGCCGACGGGTGGTTCAGGATTCAGCCGTAAACCTGACATGGTCATACTTGACGGAGGTAAGGGCCAGCTGGGCGCAGGGCTCGAGGTGATGAAGATATTGGGAATCGAAGATGTGGAGGTAGCGGCTCTGGCAAAGAAACTCGAGGAAGTGTACCGACCCGGTTCGGGCGAACCCATCACTCTACCCAGGGGCTCCGAGGCTCTCTTCCTCATACAGCGAATAAGGGATGAGGCTCACCGCGTTGCAGTTTCTTACCACAGGTCCCTTATGGAGAAATCCACCTCGAGCTCCTGGTTGGATCGTGTGTCCGGGGTAGGCCCGGAAAGGAAAAAGGCGCTCATAAGACACTTCAAGTCACCGAGACGGCTCTCGAAAGCAAGCCTGGAAGACATAATGTCGGTAAAAGGGATCCCTGAAGCGGTCGCGCTCGCGGTTCACCAGGCAGCCCGCGCCATCGAGCAGGAGCAGAATCGTGCCACTGCCTGATCCTCTGAAGTATTGCGCGTCGCTTTCAATCGGAGAAGCCATATTCGAGGTCGCTGCAACTGAAAAAGGGATCTCTAAGATAAAGCTCCCTTCCCTGGAAAGCGCCCCCGTAAGCAGGACTCACCCGATGGTCCATCTAAATATCAACTGGGAGCCCGGAGGCCGCCCTTGGGCCTGGCTTCACGAGCTGGAGATGTTCATGAGGAGTTATTTTGCAGGTAAAGACCCGGGGGCTGGACCACCGGTCGACATGAGCGGGCTGAGCCCGTTCAGAAGGAAAGTGCTTGAGGCTGTTTGCCTTATCGAATGGGGTGAGACGCGCAGCTACGGGTGGGTCGCGGAAAAGGCGGGAAACCGCGAAGCGGCAAGGGCTTCGGGCAACGCGCTGGGCAGGAACCCTGTTCCTATTCTGGTTCCCTGTCACAGGGTATTGAGGGGCGACGGGAGCATCGGAGGGTTCAGCGCCGGGACCGGCTGGAAGATGTGGCTCCTGGACTTTGAATCAGGCATTGGAGGGAAGAGGTAAATGGAGATAATGATTGTTACCGGTATGTCCGGCGCGGGAAAAACAGCGGCGCTCAAGTGCCTCGAGGATCTCGGATACTATGCCATCGATAACCTTCCGGCCATACTGCTTGCGAAGATCGTTGACCTTTCCATGGCCCCGGGCAAGAGATTTGACAGGTTTGCCCTGGTCATGGACGTCAGGGGCGGAAGCTCGTTCGAAGACCTGTTCAATGCGCTTGATGAGCTCCGGTCGAGAGATACTCCCTACAGTATCCTGTTCCTCGATGCTTCAGACCAGGTACTGGTCAGGCGGTTCTCGGAGACCCGACGCTCACATCCTCTTGAAGGTGTGGACAGCAGCATCGTGGATAACATCGAGAAAGAGCGAGAGATATTGCAGAAGCTGCGTGAACGCGCCGATATACTGGTAGACACGTCCGAGCTCAATATCCACGAGCTCAGTGATAAGCTCAAGGAAGTGGTTCCCGAGGCAACAGGCGTTCGATCTTCCAAGCTTACCATCATCTCTTTCGGTTACAAGTTCGGCATACCGCTGGACGCGGACATAATACTGGACGCCCGTTTCCTGCCGAACCCTTACTGGGTGGAGGAGCTCAAGGACCTGGACGGGCTCGACGACAGGGTGAGGTCATACGTTGCCGACCGTCCGGAGTCCAAGGAGTTCATCGATCGGTTCGTCATGCTCATAGAGTTCCTTGTACCGCGATACGAGCGGGAGAGGAAAACCTACCTTACCATAGGGATCGGTTGCACGGGTGGGAGGCACAGGTCCGTTGTGATAACGAATGAGCTGGCCGCGCGCTTCGACAATGACGAGATGCCGGTCAGCGTCATACATCGTGACATAGAAAAGAGATGACCACTACAGCCCAGAAAGTAAAAGAGGAGCTTGCGCGCCGCAGATCGAGCCGCCGTTGTTGCCAACTCGCGGAGCTCTCCGCCCTGATCCACATGGAAGGCACTTACCGTATACGCGGCAAGGAGCGGCATTACCTCGTGACCGAAAGCTCCGACGTGCTTACTGCAAGGAAGATCTATACCCTCATGCACGCGCTATTCCCCGTTGAAACACCCATGGTGAAAGTCCAGAAAAGCTCACCACGCAAGGAGAACGTTTACAGGCTCGAGGTTCCCGACCAGGCCGGGTTTCACCAGATGCTGTATGAGCTTGGAGTGCTCGACAGCTCGCTTACTCCTGGACAATCGATTCCCGGTCGCTTGACCCGCAACCCTTGCTGCGTCGCCCCGACCCTCAGGGGTGCGTTTCTTGGAGGCGGTTATATCAGTGAACCGTTCGGCCCGGCCGACTTCGAGATCTCTTTCTCGTCGCGCACCGCCGCGATCTTGATCAAGGATCTCTTTGCCAGGAAGTCGCTTGAACCGGCCTTGAGGGTCCGGAGAGGCCAGACCGTACTCTATTTGAAAAGGAGACAGGCAATATCAGAGTTCCTTGCGATCACGGGAGCCCACAGTGCGCACCTCGACTGGGAAAGCCAGACGATCATCAACAGCACCAAGAACGCCGTTAACAGGCTGGTGAACTGCGATACGGCAAACGCAAGGAGGCTGGCCGAGGCTTCGTTGATGCAGCAGGAGATGATAAACGTATTGAGAGACGAAGGGATTATTGACAGTGCGGACCCTGCACTCCTGCAGCTTGCTGAAGCCCGCCTGAAGAACCCGCAGGCGGCGCTCTCAGAACTCGGCGTACTGCTGGTACCACCGGTATCTAAAGCAGTGGTTCAGGGAAGGATGCGACGCTTGTTTTCACTGCTGCCAGACGACATTTTGTTTGAATATCGCAAAATATAAGGATGATACTGCGCGAACTCGAAAGCGGAATTGAATATAATGGTACTGTATGCGATAAGAGCTTCTGCGGAAAGGGGTGTAGTTAATGGCAGTCAGGGTTGGGATAAACGGTTTCGGCAGGATCGGGAGGCTCGTCTCCAGGGTGGCTATGGCGGACCATGATATCGAGATAGCGGCTATCAACGACCTGGCAGACGCCAGGACGCTTGCCCACCTTTTCAAGTACGACTCCGTACACGGTGTATACAGAGGCGAGGTCAAGAGCACCGACGAAGCCCTGCTGATCGACGGCAGAGAGATCAAGGTCCTTTCGGAGAAAGATCCAGGTAAACTTCCGTGGAAAGACCTGGATGTGCAAGTGGCAATCGAATCGACCGGAAGGTTCACCGACAGGGAAAACGCGAGCAAGCATCTGCAGGCGGGGGCCAGCAAGGTCATTATCTCGGCACCGGCAACCGACCCTGACATCACCATGGTACTCGGCGTTAACGAAGACATGTACGAGGCAGGCAAGCACAATATCATCTCAAACGCGTCCTGCACGACTAATGCGCTGGTACCGGTCGTTAAAGTGCTAATGGATGCCTTCGGCATGGAGAGGGGTTTCATGACCACTATCCACGCTTACACCAATGACCAGGTTGTGATGGACGGGCCGCACAAGGACCTGCGCCGCGCGAGGGCCACGGGAATGTCTATTATTCCGACTTCGACCGGGGCCGCGCGGGCCACGGGGCTGGTTATGCCGGAGCTCAAGGGCAAGCTGGACGGAATAGCGATGCGCGTGCCTACCTTCGATGGCTCCGTCGTTGACCTTGTTGCCATCCTGGGACGCGAGGTAACCAGGGAAGAGGTAAACGATGCTGTGGAGAATGCTGCCGACAGGGGCCGTATGAAGGGGATACTCGCGTATACTACAGACCCCATTGTGAGTGTGGATGTGGTAGGCACAAGCTACTCCTCGATCTTTGACGCGCAGTCCACGATGGTTATAGGTAATATGGCGAAAATCATCTCCTGGTACGATAACGAGTGGGGATACAGCAACAGGGTGGTCGACCTGATCAAGTTCATAACTACCTGATACCCTGGTAAAAGGCTATGACTACGATTATGAAGAAAACCCTCAGGGATGTTGACGTAGAGGGAAAAAAGGTTCTGGTAAGGGTGGATTTCAACGTGCCCCTGGACAAGAACGGCAGGGTAGCCGATGACACCCGGATCAGGGGGGCTCTGCCCACCATCCAGTACCTCCTCGACCACGGAGCGAGGCCGATCCTTATGTCGCACCTGGGGCGGCCGAGGGGCCAGGTGGTGGAGAGCCTGCGCATGGGGCCGGTGGGGAAACGTCTTCAGAAGCTCCTCTCGTACCCGGTCGTCTATGTAAGGGAAATCGTGGGACCCGGGGTAAAGAAGGCGGTCGAAGAGAACCCGAAAGCCATAATACTGCTCGAAAACCTGCGTTTCCATCCCGGGGAGCGGGAGAACCTCCCTGAGCTTTCACGTCAGATGGCGAGACTTGCTGACGTCTACGTCAACGATGCGTTCGGGACCAGCCATCGCGCTCACGCATCCACCGTCGGTGTCGCTGCTTACCTTCCCGCGTTAATGGGGCTTCTAATGGAAAAGGAGCTGGAGACGCTCGGAGGGCTTCTGGAGGACCCGGCGAGGCCGTTCGTGGTTCTGCTGGGAGGCAACAAGGTGTCTGACAAGCTTGGAGTGATCGATAGCTTTCTTGAAATAGCGGACACCATCCTCACCGGTGGTGGGATGTGTTTTACCCTTATCAAAAGCATGGGCCTCGAGATTGGCCAGTCTGTTGTCGAGGAGGACCAGCTTCGACAGATAACATCAGTGCTAAAGAAAGCGCGGAAGAAGGGTGTCAAGATCGTGGTGCCAAGCGACTTCATGATCGCGGACAGGTTCGACAAGAAGGCAAACCACAAGCTGGTTCCAGCTGAATCGATACCGCCCGACTGGATGGGCCTCGACGTGGGACCTGTTACGGTTGAAAAGTACTGCACCTTTATCAAGGAAGCGAAGACAGTTTTCTGGAACGGCCCCATGGGTGTGTTCGAGTGGCATGCGTTCTCTAAAGGGACGAGGGGCATCGCAAACTGCATAGCCGATACCGAGGCTGTCAGCGTTGTTGGCGGAGGTGATTCCGACGCGGCGCTGAGGCAGTTCGACCTAGAGGATAAGATGGACTTCGTCTCGACGGGCGGAGGGGCGGCGATGCGACTGCTCGAGGGCAAGAAGCTCCCCGCTGTCGAAGCACTGATGGACGGGTGATCACGGGGGAGGTTGTAAGTTGCGAAAGCCTATAATCGCCGGAAACTGGAAGATGAACATGCTGCCGGGCCAGGCGGTGAATCTTGTCGAGGAACAATGGGAACAGCTTGCTGATCAGGATGCGGTAGAGGTAGTCGTCTGTCCTCCTTTCCTGGACATACCCGCTGTCTCGAAAGCCATTGAGGAAACGGGTATCAGGTTCGGACTCGGCGGTCAGAACATGCACTGGGCCGAGTCGGGCGCCTACACGGGCGAGGTATCACCGACGATGCTGAGTGAGTTCAGGGTCACCCATGTCATAATCGGCCACTCCGAGAGGCGCCAGTTGTTCGGAGAGACAGACCAGGGCGTGAACCGCAAGGTCAGGTCCTCCATTGAACATGATATTGTGCCTATAATGTGTGTTGGGGAGACCCTCAAACAGCGTGAGGCGGGCGAGACTGAGAACGTAGTGATCGGCCAGGTGCGACGCGGCCTTTTCGAGCTTGATGAGCGGCTCGTGTCCGGAATCGTGCTGGCATATGAGCCGGTCTGGGCCATAGGCACCGGGAAAGCCGCCACAGCGCAGGATGCCGAGGAAGTCACAGCCCTCATTCGAGACACAGTACGTAAAGATTTCGGGGAAGTGGCGGCCGGTGCCATACGGATTCAATACGGTGGAAGCGTCAACTCCGAGAATATATCGGATCTGATGGCGAGACCGAGCATCGACGGCGCGCTTGTCGGCGGTGCAAGCCTCAAGGCGGATGATTTCGCAGGGATCGTGAGGTTTTCTTGAGAATCGCAAAACCCTTCCTGCTGGCGATCCTTGACGGCTGGGGCATGAGCGAATCCAGAAAAGGCAATGCTATCGCTCTCGCACATACACCCGTTATGGATAGCCTGTACAGGACCTGCCCGCACACGACCCTGAGCGCATCCGGTGAAGCGGTTGGCCTGCCTCCCGGGCAGATGGGAGACTCGGAGGTGGGCCACCTGAACATCGGCACGGGGCGTTTGGTGCTCCAGGATCTACAGCGCATAAACACCGCGATCAAGTCAGGGGAATTCTACCACAACAGGGAATTGTTGAGCGCTATCGAACACGCGAGTAAAGAAGGTGTAACCCTGCACCTCATAGGACTTCTCTCCGACGGTGGTGTGCACAGTCACATCGATCACCTTTTCGCCCTGCTGGACATGGCGGAGCGCGCCGGTCTTACCAGCGTCTGTACCCACGCGCTGCTGGACGGCAGGGATGTCCCGCCGAGAAGCGCTCTCGGGTATGTGAAGATGCTGGGCGCCCTCGCTGGAGATATCAATATCGGTTCGATAAGGACTATCGCCGGGCGCTACTATGGAATGGACCGGGACAACAGGTGGGACAGGACAGGGCTGGCTTACGACGCCATCGTTCGAGCGATTGGACCCCCTGTCCAATCTGCCGGGGAGGCGGTACTGCAGTCTTACGGCGACGGGGTTGACGATGAGTTCCTGGTGCCCACGATAGTGGGCGAACCCGAGACGATGAAAGAGCGCGACTCGGTGATATTTTTAAATTTCAGGCCGGACAGGGCAAGACAGCTTGCCTGCGCACTTATACAAAAAGAATTCAGCGAGTTCGACAGGGGGGATGACCCGGTGCTCCCTTACATGGTCACTATGACCGAGTACGATGATCGGTTCGGCGTGCCATGCGCGTTCCCGCCCGAGAAGATCACGAACACGCTTGCAGACGTGCTGGCGGCGCACGGAAAGACCCAGTTGCACATAGCGGAGACAGAAAAATACGCCCACGTGACCTACTTCTTCAACGGTGGTGTAGAGGAGCCGAAGCCCGGCGAGGACCGGGTTATGATACCATCCCCACACGTCCGCACGTATGACATTAAGCCCGAGATGAGCGCTGGAGATGTAGCGGCTGAGACCGCTCACATGATAAGGACCGGGGGGTACGACTTCATAGTCCTTAACTTCGCAAACTGTGACATGGTTGGACATACAGGCTTTATGGACGCGGTCGTGAAAGCGGTGGAGGCGGTGGACAGAAACCTGGGCATTGTACTGGAGGCGCTCAATGAAAAAGGTGGAGCTGCCTTCGTGACGGCGGACCACGGCAACGCGGAGATGATGACTGAGGATGGAGCGACCTGTACCGCACATTCATCGGGGGCCGTGCCTTTCATCAACTTCACGTCTGACAAACGGGATCTGCGGTCCTGCGGCAGTCTGGGGGACGTCGCCCCGACCGTGCTGGAAGTGATGGGCATTCCCCAGCCACAGGAGATGACGGGAACCTCGCTGCTGGCGCCGGTTGAAAAGAATCGGGGCTAAAACTACAATATGAAAATAAAAGGAGAAACCGGTTGAGCATCTTGACGATAGTGGTATTAATATTTCATATAACCACCGCCCTGTTGCTGGTAGCGTCCGTACTGCTGCATTCAGGAAAAGGTGGAGGTCTTTCCGGGTTGCTTGGCGGGGCACAGTCGTCGGTCTTCTCGGGGAGTTACGTGGTGGAGAAGAACCTGGACCGGATTACAATAGTGCTTGCCTGTGTGTTCGGAGCAACGACGCTGTCCCTGGTATGGCTTCTGGGGAAATAAGTAGCGGGTTCGATACATGGGTGAATATTGCGTGGGGGTGGTGGTTGTGGTAAGCTGATTATGCCATTAGAAAGCGCTCTGGAATGAGTGGGCAATTGCCCACTTTTTGTTTATCAAGAGGGCTGATATAGGGAGATGAAAGCCATGAGTGGCGGCCTTTGCGAGAGGGTCCGGGAGCAGACCCGGGATCTTATGCGTGGACTTGACATTGACCTTGTCGACGTTGAGATCAAGAGAGATAAGGGTCGCCTTTTCTTGAGGATATCGATAGATAAAGAGGGCGGGATAGATGTGGAGGACTGCGCGAAGACAAGCGGGCTCATAGAGAAGGTAATTGAACGCGAGAAGTTGATGGCGGAGCCATACGTTCTCGAGGTCATGAGTCCTGGTGTAGACCGGCCTCTCCGCAAACCCGAGGATTTCATAAGGAACGCCGGTGCCGGCAAGAAAGTCAGAGTAAATCTGCATCATCCGCGCGGTGAGGTAAGCACGTATGCCGGCATCCTGCTGGAAGCCGGTAACGAGTCGTTCACGATTGACGCGGGCGGCGAACTGATGGAAGTGAAGTACGCGAGCATTTCTAAAGCCAGGCTGGACCCGGAGCTTCCGTGGTAGATGGGGTGTAGAGGTTGAACATTAAACTTATGGATGCATTGAAACAGATAGAGAACGAAAAAGGGCTGTCTGTGGAAACGGTCCTCGAGGCGCTCGCGGACGCGCTCCTGTCGGCGTACAAGAAGAACTACGGGGTGCTGAGCGAAGCGCGGGTCGAAATCGATCCTGAGAGCGGCGCTATCAAGGTTTTCGAAGAGCGTGAGGATGAATCGGGGAAGACCATCGAAGTCGAGACTACGCCCAAGAACTTCGGCCGTATCGCGGCGCAGACGGCGAAGCAGGTAATAATACAGCGTATCCGGGAGGCAGAACGTGAACTCATGTTCGACGAGTACCAGGGCAGGGAAGGCGAAATAGTCACCGGCATAATACAGCAGAACGACCAGCGATATACCCTGGTGGACCTTGGCAAGGTCGAGGCGTTGCTGCCGCCCAGCGAACAGGTGCGCGGAGAACGCTATGAACACGGGGCCCGCATAAAGATATACATAGTTGATGTCCACAGGTCCGCGAAAGGCCCACAGATCATGCTGTCCCGGACCCATCCTGGACTATTGAAGAGGCTCTTCGAGCTGGAAGTACCGGAGATATTCGAAGGCCTTGTCGAGATCAAGGCTATAGCGAGAGAGGCCGGCCAACGTTCCAAGGTCGCTGTCACCTCGAACGACCCGAACGTAGATCCGGTAGGCGCCTGCGTGGGGGCCAAGGGTTCGAGGGTCCGCATGATAGTAAGCGAACTGCGCGGTGAAAAGGTGGATATCGTCGAGTGGAAAGAAGACCCCGCGGAGTTCGTCGCAAACGCCATCAGCCCGGCGAGAGTTAAAGAGGTCGTGGTAGACCCTGGCAGCGTGACAGCGGAAGTGATAGTCCCCGACAACCAGCTTTCGCTGGCCATCGGCAAGGAGGGGCAGAACGCACGGCTGGCAGCGAAGCTCACGGGATGGCGCATAGACATACTGAGCGAATCGCAGGCCCTGGAGGCTTCGGCGATGAGAGAACAATCGGAAGAAGACGTAGCGATTCCAACAGGGGACCGCCAGTGCAGGGCCATAACTTCTTCAGGCAAGAGATGCAAGAACAAGCCACTGGAAGGCTCTGATTTCTGTGGCATCGCTGCACACCAGAAGATGGCCGAGTTGATAGAGGCCGGCTCCGTACAGGTCGAAGAGGTGACACCAGAGGAAGAGCCCGGGGTCGAAGCTGCAGAGGCCGCCGGGGAAAAGACGGCCGAGGAGGAAACAAACGCTGACACAGCGGAAGAAAACGAAGATGAAAAGCTTGTTCCCGATAGCGGTGAAAACATGGAAGTTGTCCAGGGTGAGCCCGAACAGGACGATTCCGAAGCAGTCGAAGCCGAAGGCGACGCTGACGCTCAGACTTCAGTTGGGCTCGATGCCGAGGAGCCGGACGCGACAGAAGACACGGGTGGATGAGAAAAGCGAATCCAGTACGGACCTGCGTGGCATGTGGCCGTAAAAGGCCAAAAGGTGTATTGGTAAGGGTGTGCAAAGATAAAGAGGGCAACGTTTCTCTTGACGTGGGTGGCAAAATGAAGGGACGTGGGTGCTATATCTGCTCGAGCGATGCATGCGCGGGGGAGTCACGTAAGGGGAGGGTGTTTTCACGTCTGTTGAACGTGGCTATCCCGGATGCGCTCCTTGATGACATCCAGAGGCATATAAGCAGAGAAGGACAGGGCTGAGGAATGGGGAATATCAGGGTTCACGAACTGGCAACCGAGCTTCGTAAATCAAACCGCGAGGTATCTGACCGGTTGAGGAAACTCGAGATACCCGCAAAGACCAACCTGTCCTCGATCAGCCCCGAAGACGTCAACAGGGTCAGGGTGTCTTTCGGCCTGAAGCCGCTCAAGATCGAGAAGCCGAAGAAAAAGCCGGCCGCAAAGAAACCCGCGAAGAAAGCCGCCAGGAAGGTCGAAAAGAAGGCCGCAAAGAAACCGGCTGCCAGAAAGCCCGCGAAGAAAGCCGCAGCCAGGAAGACCCAGAAGCCCGTAGAGAAAAAGGCCGTAGATAAGAAAGAGAAGGCGGTCGTTCCCACAGCGAAGGCAGCGGCTGTTAAGCCGGCTGCGAAAATAGTTGCTGTACCGCCTCCTCTAGAGCCACCGAAGCGGGATGAAGTCACGCTTTCCCCGAAGGATGTGCCAAAGGCGAGGGTCGTTGAATTGGCTAAGCCAGCTCACGAAGAGGCAAGAAAACCGGCGGCCGCGAAAAAGGCTCCGCCCCCTCAGGCAAAACAAAATACTGTTAAGCCGACACTCAGGGTTGCCCCGTCAGATAGAAAATCAGCACCGGCGGCCGCGAAGAAAAAGGTCTACAGGTTTGTGCCCAGGGGCAGGCGGGGTCCGAAACGCGTCAAAGGACCTCCCAGTACTGTCGCCCCCAGGTTCCTGCGAGTCCCGGCCGGAATCACCGTGAAGGATTTTGCGCAAAAGGCTGGCATGAAGCCGGGGGACGTGATCAGGAAACTAATGGGTTTCGGGGAAATGCTGACCCTCAACAAGTCCATGAGCGATGAGGCCATTAAGCTTCTCGAGGAAGACCTTGGCGTCGAGATAAAGATCAAGCCGGGAAAGCCCGACGAGCTCGATGAGATAGTCGACAGCCCAGAGGATCTTACGCACAAGGCCCCGGTAGTGACCGTGATGGGCCACGTCGATCACGGAAAGACCCTGCTCCTTGACGCTATACGGAAAACGGATGTGGTGGGGAGCGAAATGGGAGGTATCACTCAACACATCGGCGCGTATCAGGTCACCTTTAGCGGGAAGCCTATAACGTTCATAGACACCCCGGGGCACGAGTCGTTCACTGCTATGAGGGCTCGCGGCGCGCAGATCACAGATATAGCGGTGCTGGTGGTGGCTGCTGATGATGGTGTAATGCCCCAGACACTCGAAGCGCTTGACCATGCTCGTGAGGCGGAGGTCCCCGTGATCGTGGCCGTTAACAAGACGGACAAGCCGGACGCCGATCCTCACAGGACGCGGCAGCAGTTGTCCGAGAAGGGCCTCATCCCCGATGACTGGGGAGGCGACACGGTCTTCGTGGACGTCTCGGCAAAGGAAGGCACCAACATCGACCACCTGCTGGAGATGATCCTCCTGGTTGCCGAGATGCATGAGCTCAAGGCGAACCCGGACGCGGAGGCGAGCGGGGTAGTAGTTGAAGCAAAGCTGGAAAAAACGCGAGGGCCGGTGGCAACCATACTGGTGCAGCGTGGTACGGCCAGTATAGGTGACGTTGTTGCCGTGGGAACGGCCTGGGGACGGATACGCGCCATGTTCGACGACAGGGGGGAGGTGCTGGAAAGCGCAGGCCCATCGCAACCGGTGGAGGTGCTTGGGTTGTCCAGCCTGCCCATGGCCGGTGACGAGTTCAGGGTTGTCGAAGACGAGCGGAAAGCCCGGCAGATAACCGACCGGCGGAGGATGTTGAAAAAGATTGAGGAGCAGGGCGGCCCGAGGCATGTCTCGCTCGAAAACCTTTTTGAACGCATCAAAGAGGGTGAGATCAGCCAGCTCAAGGTCGTTTTGAAGGCCGACATGCAGGGTTCACTGGAAGCAGTAACGGACACTCTGGCGAAAATACCCGTGGAGGAGGTAAAGCTGGAAGTCATTCACAGCGGAGTGGGTGGAATCACCGAAACCGACATAATGCTCGCTTCCGCAAGCGACGCGATAGTGCTCGGGTTCAACGTCAGGCCAGACGGTAATGCCATAAAGGCCGCGGAGGCCGAGAGCGTGGACATAAGTACCTACCAGGTCATCTACAAGCTTACTGAGGACGTGGAGTCCGCCCTGATCGGGATGCTGGAACCGATCTACGAGGAGGAAGTGACCGGCAGGGTGGAGGCCAGGGAGACGTTCAGGGTCCCAGGTGCCGGAGTGATCGCGGGCTCATACGTCCTGGACGGGGAGATAACGCGGAACTCGCAGGTCAGGATAATCCGGGACGGCGTTGTAGTGCACGACGGGAGAGTCGCTTCCCTCAGAAGGTTCAAAGACGACGCCAAGACCGTTTCGGCAGGCTTTGAGTGCGGCGTGGGGCTGGAGGATTTCCAGGACATAAAGGAAGGCGACATCCTGGAGGCCTACATGATGCGCGAGGTGCCACGTTAACGGAGGTGACGTGCTGTTGCGGGAGGGCAGACGCCGCGGCCGTATCTGTCGCTTTTTCAATCCGCTCCCGGAGGGATCCATGAAGTTCTTCGTAGGTGTCGGAGGATACCGGCTGGACATGAGGCACTGCAACTCCTTGAAAGATAAAAGACAGCTGGTCAGGAGGATAACGGACAGGCTTGCTCGCGGGACGGGAATGGCTGCTGCTGAGGTGGGAGAAATCGATTACTGGAAGAGCTGCACGATGGCCGTGACCTGTGTGTCGTCTTCATACAACCTTTTGCAGAGTTCACTTGACGAAGCTCGCAAGAAGATCGAGTCGCTGGGTGTTGACGTCATCGAGCAGCAGCGATCGGTGTTCAACCCCGAAGATTGGATTGGATCGGAGACATGTCAAGGCGAATAGACAGGGTGGAGGGGGCATGCAGGGAGGAGATCTCCGAGATCCTTCAGCGAGATATCAAGGACCCGAGGGTCGGATTCGTCACCATCACCAGGGTAAAGGTCTCCGGTGACCTGCGCCACGCCCGGGTCTATATAAGCATCATGGGGAGTGAGGATGAGGTAGCCAGCTCCCTGGCCGGTCTTAAGAGCGCCAGGGGGTACCTGCGGCTGATGCTTGGCAAGAACCTCAGGCTCAAGTACCTTCCGGAGATAGAGTTCGTTCACGAGCATATTACCGAGGAAGCACTCAGGTTGAACGAGATAATGAAAAAGGAAATGGAGAGCCAGCCTGATGAAGGCCTCTAACGAGGAACGCGCGCGAGCAGCGCGGGTAATAGATGAGCAACGTTCAGCGGTGCTGCTGGCCCACGAGCACCCGGATGGAGATGCTGTGGGCTCGATGCTCGGGTTCGCCCTGATGCTGGAGAAAAAGGGGTACAGGGTCCAGTGCAGCTGGCCGGAACCCACCAGGCTGCCCGCCAAGTACGATTTTCTTCCTGGCATGATGCTGGTCACAGAGCCTGCGGACCTGCTGGGCGAGAACCTTGTCATGACCTTCGACTGCGCGAACCTCGAGAGAGTGGAGCCGTTCAAGAAGATTTGCAGCAGCGCTGACGAACTTATCAACTTTGACCATCATCCGGATAACACACTTTACGGAACCATAAACTTCGTTGAACCGAAAGCTGCCGCCACGTCGGAGATCGTGTATCTTCTGGCCGGTGAACTCGGTCTGGAGTTGAGTTTTGACACCGCCGTTTGCCTTTACACCGGAATCGTGACAGATACAGGCAGGTTCCAGTTCAGCAACACCTCCGCGACGACCATGCGCATTGCTTCCGAGATGATTGAGATGGGTGTGAATCCCAACCGGGTGTACGAGAACATCTACCAGAGCGACTCTATGCCTTACCTTCGCCTCATCGGCCGTACCATCGAGAATGCGGTATACCAGGATGACATAGGCCTTGTTTACAGCACGGTCACGCTTTCCGGGCTGGCGCAGTTCGGCGTGAGAATGGAGGAAGCTGAAGATTTGATCGACTGCCTGCGCGGCTTGAAGCAGCACCGCGTGGCCGCCCTGCTTAAAGAACTTCCAGACGGGAGGATAAGGGTCAGCCTTCGCTCGCGGATCGATATCGATATAGGAAAGATCGCACGAAAGCTCGGCGGCGGCGGACACAGGGTAGCGGCCGGCTACACTTCCGGTGCCGACAGATTCGAAGAGGTAGTTGCAGAGTTGAGAGGGGAGATATTCGCTGACGGACGGGATTCTGGTCGTTGACAAACCGAACGGCATGACATCAAGACAGGTTGTGGCGAGGGTCGGAGAGAAACTCGGTGAGAGTAAGGTCGGGCACACAGGGACCCTCGACCCGCTGGCTACGGGAGTGCTGGTAGTCTGCCTCGGAAGAGCCACGCTGCTTTCGCGTTATGTATCAGGGAGGCCGAAAGTCTACAGGCTGGTCGCGCTTCTCGGCATCGAGACCGACACCTACGACATCGATGGTCGGGTAACAGCCCGTGGAGAAGCAGGCAGGCTGGGTGCCGCGGACATAAAGCGGGAGATTAAAAGGTTCGAGGGTGAGATACTGCAGAAACCTCCGGCGTATTCAGCGGTAAAACACAGGGGAAAGCCGCTCTATTACTACGCGAGGCGTGGCATTACAGTGGAGCCCGGGTTGAGAGAGGTGAGTATCGACAGGATCGAGTTGACCTCGTTTTCCGTCACAGACAGCGGGCCGTTGGTCGGTATGGAGATCACCTGCGGTCCGGGCACGTACGTGAGAAGCTTTGTGCACGATCTCGGGCGTGAGCTTGGGTGCGGCGCATGCGTCCACGAACTGCGACGAATTCGTTCAGGTCGTTTCTCGGAAGAGAGCGCTGTCCGGTTAGACCTGATATTATCTATGGCTCCGGAAGAGGCGTTTTCGTCCCTGCTCAGCCTTGAGTGGTGTACAGATGAACTGCCCACCGTTGTGGCCACTGAGGAAGGTTCGAGGGCCGCGGCACTGGGCGCGCCGCTCCGTCTGGACCAGCTCTGCACCGGCCTGAAGCCGGTTGGGGTCGGGGAGGTGTTCCGCGTGCTTGACGGTGACAGGCGCTTACTCGCCCTGTACGGTCCGCCGAGATCAGGAGACGATACGGAGATTATTGGACGGCCTGTACGCGTTATCAGGCCGATGGCTGTCGGTGCTCTGTAAAGATGAAGTTGATCGAGGAAACAGATTCATTCGCAAAACGAGAAACAAGTTCTGTTGTGACCATCGGGGTGTTCGATGCGATACACCGCGGGCACCAGGCGATCATCTCGGAATGCGTTAGACTGGCTGGAGAGCGGGGGCTGCCCTCTCTGGTGCTCACTTTCGACCGTAACCCCCGCCAGGTTGTCTCCGGACAGTCGCCCTGCCTTATAACCCCGAGGCCCAAAAAGGTAGAGCTTATTGGGGCGATGGGGGTCGACTACCTTGTGGTGGTCGAATTCAGCAGGGAGTTCTCCTCGCTTTCTCCACAGCGTTTCTGCCACATGGTGCTGGGCGAACACCTGCGCGCCTGCGGTGTATGCGTGGGTGAGAACTTCCATTTCGGAGCCGGCGGAAGGGGAGACGTCGGGACGCTCGAGAAAGAGGGCGGAATGATTGGTTTTGACGTAACAGTTATCCCCCTTGTGTCAACAGAAGAAGGGCCGCTCTCGAGCACGCTGGTGCGTCAACTTATCAGCCGGGGCAAGGTCGAGCACGTTATGGCCGACCTGGGCAGGCCTTACACTATGACAGGAAGGGTGGTAACCGGCCATTCACGAGGTAAGGCGCTCGGGTTTCCCACCGCAAACATCAGGATGGAGAGCAACTACTGCATGCCTGCGGATGGCGTGTACGCCGGGAAGGCGTATGTTGGGGACAGGAAGTACCCCAGCGCTATAAACATAGGGGATAACCCGACATTCGGCGATGAGGAGGCCGCCGTCGAGGTTTTCCTGCTAGATTTTGATGACGAGATATACGGTGAATCGATGAAAGTTGAGTTCTTTCAGCGATTGAGAAGTGAGATCGCGTTCAAAAGTGATCGCGATCTCATCAACCAGATCACAGAAGACGTGCAAAAGGTCCGCTCGCTGATGTGTGATTCCACGGGCCTGTGATGTTTTATTAATCGAATTGTGCTATATTTACTGCATTCACAAAACAACAGGGAGACTAGATGCTGGGAACAGAAGAAAAAAAGGCTATTGTAGGGGAATACAGGCAGAACGAAAAAGACACGGGTTCGCCCGAGGTCCAGGTTGCCCTGCTGTCTCGCGAGATAAGTGACCTGACCGAACACATGAAGGTCCATAAAAAGGACCACAATTCGCGTAGAGGCCTTCTGATGAAGGTCGGACAGAGAAGGAGGTTGTTGAATTATCTGAAGAAAGAAGATATCGAACGATATCGCACTCTTATACAGAGGCTAGGGTTAAGAAGATAACGTGTTAACAGAGGACCCAACCTGTGACGATTAAGAATAATCGATGTTCAACTGGGGACTCATGTTAGGAGTACAGGGCTAAGGAGGCTCTTTTTATTATGGGTATAGTGTCAAAGGAAATTGAAATATTAGGCCGCAAGATCCGCATAGAGACCGGGAAGATGGCCAAGCAGGCGGACGGGGCGGTACTTGTGAGTTGCGAAGGAACATCCGTGCTCGCAACCGTTGTTGCCAGCACGGATGTCCGTGATATCGACTTCCTGCCCCTTACGGTGGACGTGGAAGAACGCATGTACGCTGCCGGTAAGATACCGGGAAGCTTTTTCAGACGGGAAGGGCGTCCGACCGAGACCGCGACGTTGACCTGTCGCATAATCGACCGGACACTGAGGCCGAACTTCGATAAGAACTTCCGCAACGAGATCCAGGTGGTTGTCACGGTCCTCAGCACGGACCTGGTGAACCCCCCGGACATGCTCGGGATCATCGGGGCGGCATCAGCATTGAGCCTCTCGAACATCCCGTTCCACGGGCCGCTGGCCGGCGTTAGAGTAGGCAGGATCAGTGGCGAGTGGGTAGTAAATCCGACTTTTCAGGAGCTCGAGGATTCGTCCATGAACCTGGTGGTCACGGGGAACCAGGAAGCGATACTGATGGTCGAAGCAGGCGCACGCGAGGTTACCGAGAGCGAGGCAATAGAAGGCCTGTCAGTCGCGCACAAGACAATCCAGGAACTGATCAGAGTCATCGACGAACTTGACCAGGAAGTTAGGCGCCAGGAAGGGGCAAAACCAAAGAAAGAGGTAATAGACGGAATAACGTCGTTCCTCGAGCCCCGGTACAGGGAAGTCGGTACCCGCCTGGTCGATGCTTACAAGCGGGAAGATGCCGGGGCCATCGAGGAGTGGACTTCAGCTTACGAGCAGGTTTCACGTGAGGCTGGTTCGGCCTTCCCGAATTCGGAGCGGAAGGTAGTTGGCATAATCTCGCGGATAACAGGAGCCACCACGTTGTACGAGTTGCTGGCCTCTGAGATCGAGCCAGAGATAGCCGATAAGATGGAGAAAGTACTGATTGACGCTTCCGTTCCTGGTCTCTACAAGTACCAGCGGTCGCTTATGCGGAAGGACTCGCGAAAGTCGCTGGGAGAACCTTATTTGAAGAAGTTCAGCGGGCTGCAGAGTGTTGTCAAGCAGGTGCTCGACAACCTTGAAAAGAAACTGCTGAGAAAGCAGGTGATCGAGCAAAGCCTGAGGCCCGACGGTCGCAAGCCTTTCGAGATAAGGAAACTGACCTGCGAGGTAGGGCTTCTGGGGAAGACGCACGGCTCCGCACTGTTCACCCGGGGCGAAACCCAGGTCCTAACCATAGCCACACTCGGGGCCCACGGCGAAAAGCAGATACTGGACGACCTTGGCATCGAGGAATACAAGAGGTTCATCCATCATTACAACTTCCCTCCTTACTCGAGCGGTGAAGCGAGGCCCATGAGGGGCCCACGGCGAAGGGAGATAGGGCACGGCGCACTGGCGGAAAGGGCCCTGGTTTCGGCGATGCCTGACGAAGAGACTTTCCCTTACACGACCAGGCTCGTATCCGAGGTACTGGAGTCCAACGGCTCCACGTCCATGGGTAGCGTCTGCGCCAGCAGCATGGCGTTAATGGATGCCGGTGTACCGCTCAAGGACGGGTCCGCGGTCGGTGGCATCGCGATGGGACTGATAATCGATGACGGGAAGTACGTGATCTTGAGCGATATTCAGGGGCTGGAGGACGCGATAGGCGACATGGACTTCAAGGTGGCCGGCACCGTGGATGGCATAACCGCACTTCAGATGGACATCAAGTGCCTGGGCGTTTCACCGGAGATCATGGAGGCTTCTCTGGAGCAGGCGAGGCAGGGCAGGTTTTTCATCATAAAGGCGATGTCGGATGCCATCGATAAGCCACGCCCGCAGATATCCCCGAACGCTCCAAAGATGCTCCAGATAACGATACCGGTTGACAAGATCGGTGAGATAATCGGACCGGGAGGTCGTAACATCAGAGGGATGATAGAGAAATACGACGTGGAGATCGACGTTGAGAACGATGGGCGCGTGTTTGTCTTCGGAAGGGACCAGGTAAAAGTCGAAAACGTCCGTCTCGACATAGAGCGAATTACCAGGGACCCGGAAGTCGGTGAGAAGTTCCTCGGGACCGTGGTAAAGACCACCAACTTCGGGGCCTTCGTGGAACTGGTACCCGGTCGTGACGGGCTTATACACATCTCAAAGCTCTCCCGGGAAAGGGTCGAACGCGTGGAGGATGTCGTGAATGTGGGCGACAGGGTGGAAGTAGAGATCGAGGCCATCGACAACCTGGGGCGCATAAACCTCAGGGCGATCAACCTGAAGCCGGAGAAGGCCTGACGGCGGCATGACCATCAATTGACCCTTGAAACCTGGTTGGCCTCCATGGGACCGGAGGAAATGAGCTTTAACAGGACTGAACTGGACTCTAAGATACGCGTTGTGACCGAACGCATCCCGGAGGTCAGGTCTGTTTCACTCGGGGTGTCTATTGATACCGGGTCAAGGGACGAGAACGAAAACGAGCGCGGGCTGACTCATTTCATCGAGCACCTCCTCTTCAAGGGAACCCCTGACATGAACGCGAAGCAGATTGCAGAAGCGTTCGATTTCATGGGTGCTGATCTTAACGCCGCCACGGGTAGGGAATTCACGTCGATCTATTCAAGGGTGGTAGATCAGCACCTTCCAAGAGCGGTCGAGATAATAATGGACATGGCACAGCGGCCGCTGATGGATGATGGAGACATCAACTCGGAGCGGCAGGTTCTGTTGGAAGAGGTCGCGATGCACATGGACTCGCCAGACGAGCTGGTGCACGACCACCTTGCACAAACACTGTGGGGCGATCACCCTCTTGGCCACATGGTGCTTGGCGACGCCAGGGTGGTAAGTGAGGTTTCCAGGGAGAAGCTTCTCGAGTTCAGATCGCAACGTTACATCGCATCCAGGATAGTGATAGCAGCCGCGGGCTCAGTTGACCATGATAAGCTTTGTGACCTCATCTCGAAGAATACAGGGGCGATGCAGGCGGGAGGGCCGACTCTGCGCGATAATGCCCTTCCGGGCCCCGCTACCGGGAAGCACATTTTCTTCCGTGAGACAGAACAGGCCCACATCTGCATCGGCTCTAAAGGGATTCCCAGAAAACACCCGGAGCGTTTTACGCTTGCCGTAATGGACAATATCCTTGGAGGCAGCATGAGCAGCAGGCTGTTCCAGAGCATAAGGGAGGAAAAAGGCCTCGCCTACTCCATATACTCCTATCACGGCATGTTCCTGGGGATGGGCATGGTAGGCGTCTACTGCGGCACACAGCCTGGTCAGGCCCAGAAGGTGATCGAACTGATTGAAGATGAACTGGTCCTTGCGCGTGAAAAAGGATTTACCCGGGAAGAGCTTGGCCGGGCCAAGAACCACATCGAGGGCTCTCTGCTCATCAGCCTGGAGGACAGCGGAAACAGGATGAGCAGGCTTTCCAAGGCCGAGCTGGCACGTGATGAACACATGACCGTTGATCAGCTGATCGAGCGGGTGAGAAAGGTAACGCTCGATGACCTGAACAGGGTTTTCAGCGATACCTGGGGCAGCACCAACGCCAGCCTGGCCGTGGTCGGGCCTTTCGAAGAAGATTCACTTTCATTATCGGGCCGGATATAAGCCAGGAGGTTCCCCTGATGATAAATGTGGCTGTAGCCGGGGCAATGGGGAGAATGGGACGAGAGGTCTGTAAGGCGGTTCTGGGCGACCCTGAACTCGAACTGGCCGGCGCCATAGACACAGCGGCAGCCGGGCTTAAGAGTCCTCCAGTCGTCGAGAATACGCAGACCGTCGTTAAAGCTGATATGTCCAGCCTGTCCGCGGATGATATCGATGTCCTCGTTGATTTCACGGACGCGGAAGCCGCTGTTCGAAACATCGAATGGGCCCTGCAAAACGGGATAAACGCGGTGGTCGGGACTACCGGGATCCCAACATTGGAGCTGAAGCGTATCGCACGAATGGCGGAAAGCGGGGACTCAAACGTGTTGATAGTATCGAATTTCGCTCTCGGTGCGGCACTGATGATGAAGTTTTCCGAGATGGCCGCAAGGGTGTTCGACCAGTGTGAGATCATCGAGCTGCACCACCGTGGCAAGCGAGATGCCCCAAGCGGCACGGCTATCGCGACGGCGGAACTTGTGGCCGGGGCGATCAAAGAGGACGAACCGCTTCGACCAGTTGAAAGCGTGGTGACGGGTTCCCGGGGAGGCGATATCGGGCCGGTCAGGATACACAGCGTGCGCCTTGACGGGCTTGTGGCCCACCAGGAGGTCCTATTCGGCTCGCAGGGACAGACGCTTTCGATAAGGCATGACACTACAGATCGAACCTGCTTCATGCCCGGGGTCCTGCTGGCGGTGAAGGTGGTAAAGGGGCTCCCCCCGGGGATGACAGTCGGACTGGAGACTTTACTGGACCTGTAGCGAATCCGGCCGCGGGTAGAAGCAGGGAAACATACTTTCCGTTATTAAGCCACTCAGTTTTCCCGTAAAGGTACGATTCCGCATTGAAAGAATTATTGTTATTAGGAGGGAGGGGATTTGGCGCGTCATAAGGGAGGGTCGGACAAGTCCAGAAAGAAGAAAAAGGCGGGCAGTAGCAGGGGAGGGTCGGCGCACGAACGCCGCGGGTCTTCTACAAAGCTAGAAAAGGAAGAGCGCGAGAAGTTAACTCCCGGCCGCAGGCGCGCGGTCTTTGCGGCGATGTTCTTTGCGCTGGGCGTTTTTACCGCGTTATGTATACTGTCTCCTTCGAGCGCCGGTATAGTCGGAAGAGGTGTCAGGAACGGCCTTGCATGGCTGCTGGGTATCGGCAGGTTCGCGTTACCAGTTGTGTTGTTCACGTGTGCGGCCCTTGTATTCGTCAAGAAGCCTGAAGTGCGTACCGGGGTGCTGGCTATCGGAATACTCATCATGGCTGTAGCGATACTTGCCATGCTGCAGATTCCGGTGCCTCCCGGTGAGATGTTCGCCGCGAGCAGGCTGACAATGGGCGGGG